>ERZ780141.600-NODE-600-length-26383-cov-6.181746_pt1 | contig 26383 bp, 22 predicted proteins | sample MGYA00433080_ERZ780141 | MGnify/ENA primary metagenome ERZ780141 (study PRJEB29588, sample SAMEA2154047) | human gut metagenome | biome: human gut; feature: human-associated habitat; material: faeces | place: Denmark | collected 2008/2010 ... | reverse complement strand
CGGGCCCCCGTCAATTCCTTTGAGTTTCACCGTTGCCGGCGTACTCCCCAGGTGGAATACTTAACGCTTTCGCTTTACCACTCAGAGGTCGCCCTCCGAACAGTTAGTATTCATCGTTTACTGCGTGGACTACCAGGGTATCTAATCCTGTTCGATACCCACGCTTTCGAGCCTCAGCGTCAGTCGCGAGTTGGTATGCTGCCTTCGCAATCGGAGTTCTGCGTCATATCTATGCATTTCACCGCTACACAACGCATTCCGCATACCTCACTCGAACTCTAGCAAAACAGTTTCAACGGCAGGCCGGGGTTGAGCCCCGACATTTGACCGCTGACTTGCCTCGCAGCCTGCGCTCCCTTTAAACCCAATAAATCCGGATAACGCTCGCATCCTCCGTATTACCGCGGCTGCTGGCACGGAGTTAGCCGATGCTTTTTCTTCGGGTACGCTCATCCTGCCATTAATGGCCCCTTTGCTCCCCGACAAAAGAGGTTTACAATCCGTAGGACCGTCTTCCCTCACGCGACTTGGCTGGTTCAGGCTTCCGCCCATTGACCAATATTCCTCACTGCTGCCTCCCGTAGGAGTTTGGTCCGTGTCTCAGTACCAATGTGGGGGACCTTCCTCTCAGAACCCCTAGATATCGTGGGCTTGGTGGGCCGTTGCCCCGCCAACTACCTAATATCACGCATGCCCATCCTTCACCGATAACTCTTTCATCCCCCGGGGATGCCCCCGGAGGACGTATGCGGTATTAGTCGGAATTTCTCCCGGTTATCCCCCTGTGAAGGGCAGGTTGCATACGCGTTACTCACCCGTGCGCCGGTCGCCGACAGAAGTGTTGCCACTCCCTCGCTGCCCCTCGACTTGCATGTGTTAAGCCTGTCGCTAGCGTTCATCCTGAGCCAGGATCAAACTCTTCGTTGTTGTATCTTGTCTTCTTTTTATTTTTCTTGTTTGAAAAACGTCTTCAGACTTGCTACCGCGAACGATTAGCCTTTTTATTCCCGCTCCCAAGTGACGCCCGATTTATCGTTTACCTGTCTTGGAAATTTCTTACTTGACGAGGACAATGTTCTCAGGTCTTCACCTTTCCTTGTCTCTCACTGTTGTCAATGTTTCCTTTTCGCAATCATTTCAAAGATCTGTTGCTTATCGTTTGTTTCGTTGTTTCCCGAAAGCGAGTGCAAAGTTACTGCTAATTTTGAAACCTGCAAAACTTTTGCGGATTATTTTTTCATAAAATTTTCACATTTTTACACAAATCGCTGATTCATAACAAATAAGACATTTGTTAAAATATATGAATTTTATGTTATGCAACACATTTGCCGTTTTTGGCACGCAAAATCGCATTTTGCGACGCCCTGGCACTTTTCAGATTTTCGGCTCGTCAAGGCGGAAAACCAAACGCAAAGTGCCGTCTTGATAGCGCGTGCTCGAGATGCGGAAATGTCCGATTTGCGCAGTATGCTCCACATGAGCTCCGGCGCAAAGGCACTCATCGTAGTCGCCGATGTGCACAATGCGCACCGTAGAAGTTGCGCCGTCGGGCAAACGCTGAAGGTCGAAACGGTCGGCCACATCGTTTTGATTGGCGTATTCCATAGTCACCGGCACGTCGGCATCAATCACCTCGTTCACCTTATTTTCAAGCATTGTCAGTTCTTCGGGCGTGAGAGCACGAGGAAAATCATAGTCGAGTTTCGATTTTTTGCGTTCCACATGTGCGGTTTTGGCGCGTCGACAACCGAATACCTTCACCATCGTGCCGTTCAATATATGTTCTGCCGAGTGGGCAGGAGGATACTCATCTTTGTTATGAGCATTCAAAATTGGTTCTTCCATATAATAATGTGTAAAATGATATTTCTAAATAATACAAACTGTGGATTTACCCACGACAAAAAAGCGCATTCAAGCCCGAGGAATGGTAAACCAGAACGTCGACCCTTCGCCATAGACACTTTGAACTCCAATCTTGCCGCCCATCTGCACGACAAGCGATTTGCATATTGGCAAGCCGAGGCCCGTGCCCACCTCCAACGAACTTGCACGGAAGAATCGCTCAAACACCTTATCGATGTTTTCACTGGCGATACCCTCGCCCGTGTCTTGCACAAGCACCTTCACAAAGTCGTCACCCTCAAGCTCCACGCGCACAGTGACCCTTCCTTTATAAGTATATTTCAGTGCATTTCCCGTGAGCTGCATCAGCACCTGCATGATGCGCTTGTTGTCGCCCACAATATATGTGTCGGGCATTGTGCGCACAAACTCGAGCGCCACACCCTTGTGCGGCTTCGAAATAAGACTCGACACTGCCAAGTCGCACACTGCATTGATTTCGAGTTTTTCTCTGTTTATCTTAAATTCGCCAGCCTCGATGCGCGCCATATCGAGCACGTCGTCGACAAGGTTAAGCAGCAATTCGCCATTCTTCTCGATGATGTTTTGATATTCCAGCACCTCATCATCATCAGCCGTAGGGAGCAACTTGGCGAAACCGAGAATCACATTGAGCGGAGTGCGCACCTCGTGGCTCATGCTCGATAGGAACATGCTCTTCATGCGATCGTTTGCCTCGGCACGCTGCTTGGCTTTCTGCAATTCGGCCTGATTGCGCTTATCGTTCTCTATAATCCTTGTGGTGCCAGCCACGCTTATCACCTTGCCGTCGTCGGCAATGGTGAGGGGCGTGCACGACGTATGAAACCAGATGCTGTCTTTCATCCGCTTGAGGATGCGGCCTTTATAATCAAACTGTGCCACCTCAACCTTACCAGCAAACACATCGGCAATCTTCTCCCTCACGAGGTCGCGATACTCCTCGTCGATAGCAGCGAAATCGTTGTCTTGCAGTTGCAACTGCTCGATTTCCGGAGCCTGATATTCATCGGGCAGCCCACTACGGTTGACGCCTATCACATCCACCTCTTCCTTCGGGCCCATCACCCACGGCATAGCGCCAGCGGCTTTGAGCATCATCTGCAGCTGTGTGATGGCAGCACGATATTTCACCTCCTTATTGGCAAGATCTTCGGCATAGTCGGTGACGTCGACCGACGTCTCGATGGCATTTCCGCCATAGTTGTAAGCCACACTCAGGTTTATCACACGCACACTGCCATTGGTGGTGCGAGTGTGCACGGTGACGGTGCCATGTGTCTGATTGTCGATGCAATGCGTCAGCAGATGCCTGCGCATCTCCACCTCATCGGGCGAAATGATATATTTTTCGATATTGAATGTCCTGTCGTTGTTGATATATCCATATTTGCTCAACGGCGGATGATTGAGCACGCGTATCACATTGCCCTCTCTATCCACCACCAGCACAGGATACTCTATCGACCTCAATATCGCCTTGTTGCGATTGACGAGCGAGCGTAGCCTCTTTGCTTGATACAAGCACACAGCGGCGACCATCAATAGAGCAACGATTAGTATTACCAGCAACGCATTCATTTATGTATAATCAACTGAATCTGTTTTTATATTTTTAGATAGTCTCTTCTTCCTGCCACTGATCATTCTTCGATAATCTCCACGAGCCACTTCCACAGAAACGCGAGGGGAATAGAAAATTTGCCCCGTCTAAAAGCAACAATAACTTTGCGGCACTATCATACCACAAAGTTATTATTTTTTTGAAAATATCGCCCTTTGACAACAAAAAAATTGCACAGGCCACATTAAAAATATTTTTCTTAGCCGTTAGCGCGACTCATTCCACCCAACCAGCAAGGGCTGAAGATATTACATTTTCCATGATAGCATATCCATCGGCCGACGGATGACAGCCATCGGCCGAAAGCACGGGGTCGAGCCCGCCCTCAGCATTGGCCATCGGGGTGTAATAATCAACGTATTTCACGCCATCATCGGCACGACGTGCCACATAGTCGGCAATCAAGGCATTGAGGCGACGCACATCTTCGGCAGGGCGCATCTCTGGTCGCCACGCGAAATGGTTGCACGGCACCACCGAGCACAAAGCCACCTTTATGCCATTGGCACGGGCTATCTCCACCATGCTCACAATGTTGCCAAGCACATTATCGAGCGAGATATACCCGATATTCTGTGCGATATCGTTGATCCCCGCCAAGATGGCCACAGCCTTTGGATGCAGATTCACCACATCGCTACGAAAGCGCACAAGCATCTCACATGTGGTCTGGCCCGAAATGCCTCGACCCACATATCCCGGATGCTCGCCCCAAAATCGTGGCGACTTTCCCGGCCAAAAATCGGTGATGCTGTTTCCGAAAAACACCACATCGGGGCTCGACTGGAGCGCCGCATTAGCCTCGGCATATCTGCCAAACTGTGCCCAATCGTTTTTGCCGGCAGCCTCCACACTGCCTATTCCCATTATGGCGAATATGCTCATAACAATATAGCAGAAATATCGTTTCATTGCTTTCTTATACAATACTTTATTCTGGGTCAACCCAATCGCCGTTTTCCTTAATCAGATTAATCAGGCGAGGGATTGCCTCCTCTTGAGGAATATTCTTTTCGATGCACACTTTGCCCTTATACAGGCTGATTTTGCCCACGGCAGCGCCCACATAGCCATAATCGGCATCAGCCATCTCACCAGGGCCATTCACGATGCAGCCCATGATGCCAATTTTGAGGTGAGTGAGGTGCGAAGTGGCAGCCTTCACCTGCTTCACCGTGTGCTGAAGGTCGAATAGTGTGCGGCCGCAACTTGGACACGATATAAACTCGGTCTTGCTCATACGCAAACGCGCAGACTGAAGAATACCATATTCCAGACGCACCACATCGTCGGCACAAGCATAGCATGGGGCCTCAACCCACACGCCATCGCGGAAGCCATTGAGCAACAGCGTGCCCATATCAGCGCCAGCCTTCACCTGCAGCCATTCCTTGTCGGTATCGTCATACGAGCAAAGTGGCACCACAGGACATTCAATGCCTGCAGTCATTAGAGCATGCAACATAGCCTGCAGACTACCAGCCACATTCACGTTGGCAGGAGTAATCACAAGCACCACATTGACAGCGCCACGCAATGGCTCAAGCACCGATGCCGGAGTGTCGGCAGAAGCCTTCACCCACACAATCGGGGCAGCGCACTTCAGAGCATCGCCAATCTGCGCCACATCGTAGAGCGGATAGGCGTTTTCAGCGCCATCATAGCTGGCAGCTGGCACAATATAGCGGTTGCCATCGGCAGCAACTGCACCGTCGGCCACATAATAGAAATCGGGGCGAAGCTTGCCCTGCACCTGGGATGGACTATACGACGCCACTGTGACGGGCATACGCTTACCGCCAACGATGTCGGCCACCGTGCCTGACGCACGACGCTCAGGTTGCAAATGATTATATTCGACACATTCCTCGCCATCGATCAGCGGATGTCCGGCACGAGATGTAATATATTGCACTAATTTTTGAGCCACCGGCACCTCATACTCAGGATCTTCGCTCAACGACACTCTAATGGTGTCGCCTACGCCCTCAGCAAGCAGGGCACCAATACCCACGGCACTCTTTATGCGGCCGTCCTCGCCGTCGCCAGCCTCAGTAACGCCCAAGTGGATTGGGAAGTGCATATCCTCGGCATCCATAGCCACCACCAGTCGGCGCACAGTTTCCACCATCACCACAGTATTCGATGCCTTGATTGAGATCACCACATCGAAAAATCGCTCTGCCACAAACACGCGCAAAAACTCCATCACGCTCTCCACCATACCGGCAGGAGTGTCGCCATAACGGCTCATGATGCGGTCGCTAAGCGAACCGTGGTTGACGCCCAAGCGCACAGCCGTGCGATTTTCGCGACAAACTGCGATAAAAGGCACCAAAGCATCAGAAATTTTCTTCAACTCAGCAGCATACTCCTCGTCGGTGAACGTAAGTTTCTTGAACGTGCGAGCCACATCCACAAAATTACCCGGATTAATACGCACCTTATCGGTGTTTTTCGCTGCGGCAAATGCGGCACGAGGATTGAAGTGAATATCTGCCACCAATGGCAATTGATACCCTTCGGCAATCAACTGGCGGCGAATCACGCCAATATTCTCGGCCTCGCGCACACCCTGCGCAGTGAGTCGCACCAAGTCGGCTCCAGCATCGGCTATGCGGCGGCACTGAGCCACACTACCCTCTGTGTCCATAGTGCTTGTGGAGGTCATCGACTGCACACGCACCGGATAGTCCGAACCCATCATCAGATTCTTAATCCTTACAGGGGTTGCGTACCTTCGCTTATAGTTTATCATTACAATCTATTTTATTAGTTTCTTAACCTAACAAATTTACTAATAATTATTCTATTTACCAACACCTCGTTGCAATAGGTGTTGTCTCCGCAGGAATCTAAGACGCAGAATATTGTTTCTGACAAGTTTTATCGAACATTCACTACTGCAATTATTAGTTCTATCTAACAAGATATTTGAACTTTGTTATATAGAACTAATATTATAAAATACGTTTTTTGAGTAACGAAGTCAGAAATCCAGGCTGGCCCACATTTAAAATCAAGGAGTTAGCTAATTACTAACGCCTTTTTTAATACCTTTGCGTAAACAAACTGTTCGGGTTGGTAGCTTTAAAATGTTGCCTATTATGGAGTGTCTATGTGATAGGTAAAATATAAAATTGGATAAGACATCTAAGCAAACAGGAGGAAATATCGATTTATGCGGAAATTTTACATTTTTCGCTTGCCATTTAACAAATAATCACTAACTTTAAAGTGCGTGCTCCACGCCGAGGCTCAAAAGCGAAGCGGAAGATTTCTAAACGGTACAGCAGTTTAAATATATCTTAAATACTAACGAAATGAGTTATGTTGAAATGTCAAGGTGGTTGCCAAAGAATGGTCAATGAATACTATATAATGCCGGATGGCAAAATTTTCTGTTATGATTGTTGGCGTTATGGAAACGAGCGTTCGACAAATCAACAACGTGATAACTGGGAGCGTTATCAGGCGGAGAGAGTAAAATACGATAATTCAAAGAAACAATTAGAGAGACAGATTGAGGAATTAACAGATAGGATTAATAGAGAAAAAAGCAGATGTAGAGGTGATTGGTCTAGTTATGAAGATGGTAACTCTAATAAGCCATTTAATTATGCAGATGTTGAATATTTAGAAAAACAACGAACAAAATTACATTGGCAAAAGAATAGCGATGATAGTATGCCTCGTCTGCCATATATTGGAGCAGCAAATAATTACTATACAAGTGCCCGTTTTATTTCAGCGGACGAGTCTCATTTTTATGAGACAGTAACGATACCTTCGGAGCGTGCTATGCGTGCAAAAAAGGCGGCAGAAGAGGCTCTTAGATGTGAAGAAGAACGGAAAAGGCAAGAAGAGGTGATAAAAGAGCAGAAAAGATTAGCTGAAGAATTAAAAAAGAAAGAAATTTTGAGCGCTGAAAATTCTATTTTAAACAATACAACCATACCATTAGCCACTAGAATAGAACTCGTAGGTCAAACCCAGAATAATAAAGTTTTAATAAAACTTTCAAAAGACAAATCCCCTCAAGTGCGTCGCGCCGTTGCCAAGTTAGTTCCGTTGGATGATGAAATTATAGACAGCTTGTTTACCGATACGGATATTTCAGTGATTAGAATTCTTTGTGGAAGATCTGATATATCGTATGAAAAACTTAGGAAATTTGCCAATCATTCTTCTTCGGGGATTAGGACTGCTATAGCCACAAATCCGATAACGCCCGTAGATATATTGTCGAAATTGGCATTAGATGAATCAATTAACGTAAGGAATGCAATTCTTAAAAACAGCAATGCCCCCGATAATGCGAAAGAAAATGCCAGAAAAATAAATAAAGAAAAAAGAATAGTGCCATCTAATAGTGGTTGTTTATTATATATTATAATTATATTGGCGTCGTCCGTATTTTTCTGTAATTTGTAAACTGGTTCGATATATGACGGCATATACTATAGAATATTTATGAACGATATAAACTGTTTTATTGTTGCCTTACGCATACTTTTTTCCTGACTTCGCCATTGCGTACCCCAAAATAAGTGTACGAAATGATACAAAATATTATTGCTTCTGTATAACAAGGTTCATTGTTATTATCTCAACTTGTTTGCCATTCTGGCGAAGGGAACTGTCCGGTAAAACTTTTTGAACGTTTGAAGAGTTAGGGCTGACACCTCAAGAGAAGTGTCAGCCCTAATTTATTTCGTTTGAAAAACAAACAAGTATCTTACAACTTATTATCTGCAATAAGTTTTAGTTGGTCTTGAATTTATAATCCAATTGCGACAATTCGTTGTTAGCCTTCACAATCTTTTCCTCCAGACTGCGCTTATATGCCTCAACTTTCTCGCCGATTACCTCGTCGCCAAGGGCGAGCATCTGGGTGGCAAGGATGGCTGCGTTGAGCGCTGCATTGATGCCGACAGTGGCTACAGGGATGCCAGGAGGCATCTGCACGATGGCAAGTAGTGCGTCCAGACCGCCCACGGTGGACTTGATAGGCACACCAATCACAGGCAGCGGAGTCATAGCAGCAATCACGCCTGGCAAGTGTGCGGCCATACCTGCCGCAGCAATTATCACTTTCACACCACGAGCCTTTGCTCCGCGGGCAAACTCTTCTACTTGCGAAGGGGTGCGGTGAGCACTCAATGCAAGCACTTCAAAAGGGATTTCCATCTCGTTGAGCAAGCCGAGCGCCTTTTCCATGATTGGAAGGTCGCTGGTGCTACCCATTATCACACTAACCAATGGTTTCATGTCGTTAATATCTATTATCTTATTATGTTAATACTCTTTTTCAAAAAAATGGCGCATCAGGCAAAGATGCGAATTGCCCAATACACCCAAACAAAACCGTTCACCACGCCTGCCAGCACCTGCCAAATGTTGTGGCGATCGAGCAGAAGTCGCGAAGTGCACACACAGCCACACAGCAGAATGGTGACGCATATCGTGCCCAAGAGCCCGAAAGCCTCCAATCCGAGATTGTGTATGGCAAGCAACAGAGCCAACAGCCCCGACACTCCTGCGGCATGCGCACTGATTTTCCACCAGATATTCACCACGGCCGACACTGTCACCGCAGCCACTCCACCCCACATAAATGCCTCGAGCCACGATGGGCTATGCACATGGCGCAGATAGAATGCCGCACCCACATAGCACGCCAAAGCAAAAATGTATGGCAACCAACGCTCCTTGGGGTTGACAAGCCGCTTATCGGTGATAATCTTGGCATTGTGCAGCAGAGCGATAAACACCATTGGCAGTATGCAAGTGATGCCAAACACCACCACTGTCACCATCAATCGTGTACCCAAAGGCAGATAGCACATCACCGACACCCATAGCGCCAGAAACACGCCGTAGCTGGGCATCAACAACGGGCTCATCACCGTGGAAAAAAATCGAGCAAACGCTCCAAATATTTTCATATTCTGATGTTTTATTTTCCTGCCTGCCACGTTTGTCCACACTGGGACACGTCAGGCATAGCAAAATTACTCTTCTTTAGCCAAATATTCAAATAATTCGGGCCTAATCGGGGGCTGATATGCAAAAATATTCCCCGCTTCCTCTCGGCTTCAGCGCACAACGTGCTCCTTGCGCTGGCGTGCCACCGGCACATTGAGGCGTTCTTCGCGATACTTAGCCACCGTGCGGCGCTTGATGGGATAGCCCATCTCGTTGAGCGAATCGGTGAGGCTCTGATCGGTGAGCGGACACGTCTTATCCTCGTTGTCGATAAGGGTCTTCAGCGCCTTAATGATTTCGCGGGTTGACACCTCCTCCACATCAGAGTCGCCCTCGCCCTTTTTCACCACCATACCCTCGGTGAAGAAAAACTTAAACGGCACGCAGCCATTGCGCGTCTCTATATATTTGCCCTTAGTGGCACGCGAAATCACCGACACGTCGCTACCCACCATCGGGGCGATGTCGGCAAGCGTGAGCGGGTGCAATTGTGCCTCGTCGAGCGTCACGAAATAGTCGGTCTGCTTGCGCACGATGGCTCGCACCACATTGAGCAACGTCTGCTGGCGAATCTTAAGCAGCATTATCATCTCCTCGGCGCGCGTCACATAGTTGCGCACCACTTTCTGCTGTCCTTTCTCGCTCTTGCTCATACCCTTAGGCAATCGGCCCTCGGTGGAGATTTTATAACTCTCCGACACCTGCAATTCTGGCAAGCGATTGAGCGAAGTGATTTCTATCTCGCCCGATTCCTCATCATATTCCACACGAAAATCAGGATTCACCGTGATAGCATGCTGCACTGTTCGGTCGTTGACAAAGCCCGCTCCCGGATATGGATTAAGGTGGCGTATATACTTCAGCACCTGGGCAAGCGTGGCATCGTCGATGCGCAAAGCACGGCGCAACTTATCGTAGTGCTTATTGCCAATATCGTCGATATACCTATCCACAGCCTTATACGACAATTCCGCCAGATGGTCGCTGCCCACCAGAGGCTTGAGCTGTATGAGCAGACACTCACGCAGATTCACGGCAGCAATGCCGGGCGGATCAAGCGTCTTGATCACGTCAATCACCTGCTGCACCTTTTCCTCGCTGATGTCGAGACTCTCTTTGGTGATAATATCGTATGAAATATCGTAAGCCGTGCGGGTGAGATAGCCATTACCATCGATGTTGCCAATCACATAGTCGCCAATCATCATCTGCTCGGGCGTGAGTTCCTGTTGGGCAAGTTGTTCGGTGAGATGGTCATAGAGGCTCTCTTCCTCCACCACCTCGGGCACATACACCTCATCGTCGACGCCACGCTGGTTGGGCATTCGCGACAGGTAGGCAGGAGCATCTTCCTCCTTGCTATAGTCGTTGCGAGGGTCATAATCCTCGCCGCGCTTATTATCGCCGCCCTCATAGCCATCAGAATAGTCGGAATCGTTTTTTTGCGCAGAGTTTTCGTCAGACACACGTTCAAGGGCAGGATTCTTGTCGAGTTCGTCATTGACATATTGCAAAGCCTCTTCATAGCTTCTCTCGAGCATCTGCCCAACAAGGATAGTAGACGGCAACGCCACTTGACGCTGCGTTTGCACCATCTTCTGTGTCAAATCCATTCCGCTTTTTCCTGCCATAATATGATATTTTCTGATCTTATCGTTAGTTCACTCTATATTACAACTCCCAATAACACAAACAATTGTGCATTCCGTTTAGTTCATTAACAATTTTCGTGCCAATACGCACTCCACAAAATTACCACACCACAAGCATATTTCCAAATTTATTTTTCCTCGGCGCCCCCAACGTTGCCAAAAATTCTTCGCAGACTCCACAAAATTCACAAAAACTCGCACCTTCTGTGAAGAAAAAGTGGCAACATTGCCAAAAATTCTTCACAGGGCACGATTATGCAAATAAAACGGGAATTCTATTTACAAATAGAATATAATCCCAATTCGGGCAATGGCATGGACTCCGGAAATCTGGCAAAACGATTGGAAGACTTATCAATTACCGATTTGGGGCTAATACTGCCGACGAAAAAGGGGCCATGTGGTGGATAGTGGGGCGCAAAGGGAGATGATATTTTGCAATGCGAAGGATTTTTCGTAACTTTGCACGCTAAATTATTATAAAATACGGCATTAGCAGTGCCCAAAACATCAACAGACACTACGCAACTATGGCAGAATCAAATTTTATTGACTACGTGAAGATTTTGTGCCGCTCAGGTAAGGGCGGTGCCGGTTCAGCACACCTACATCGCGCCAAATATGTGCCAAAAGGCGGTCCTGACGGAGGTGATGGAGGTAACGGAGGCAGCGTGATATTGCGCGGCAACCGCAACCTATGGACCCTCTTACACCTTAAATATCAGCGCCACGTGTTTGCCACCGACGGTATGTCGGGCAGCGAGTGCCGCAGTTTTGGTAAGGCCGGCGAAGACCGCATCATAGAAGTGCCTTGTGGCACAGCCGTATTTAATGCTCAAACAGGCAAGTTTATCTGCGACGTCACCGACGACGGTCAAGAAGTGGTGCTGCTCAAGGGCGGACGCGGCGGATTGGGCAACTGGCACTTTAAGAGCCCTACCAACCGCACTCCTCGCTACGCGCAACCCGGCGAACCACGCCAAGAGTGCGAAGTGATTATGGAGTTGAAACTGCTTGCCGACGTGGGTTTGGTGGGCTTCCCTAATGCGGGCAAGTCTACCCTCTTGGCATCTATCTCGGCTGCCAAGCCTAAGATTGCCAACTACCCATTCACTACGCTCGAGCCAAACCTCGGCATCGTGGGTTATCGCGACACCCGCTCATTTGTGATGGCCGACATTCCTGGTATCATTGAGGGCGCAAGCGAAGGCCGCGGATTGGGTCTGCGCTTCCTCCGTCACATTGAGCGTAATGCCGTGTTGCTTTTCATGATTCCTGCCGACACCAACGACATCCGTGCCGACTACGCCGTACTCTGCAACGAACTTGAGAAATTCAACCCCGACTTGGTGGACAAGCCTCGCGTGCTTGCCATCACCAAATGCGACATGCTCGACGACGAACTCATGGAGGAAATGCGCCAAGAATTGCCCGACGGCATCGAGACTGTGTTTATCTCTTCGGTTGCCGGTATGGGCTTGGCGGAACTTAAGGATATGCTCTGGAGAACCATCAACGACGAGCGCAACCGTATTCCTGAGCAACTCACCCACCGCGACCTCGACACAAGCCACCGCGTGAAGGAGGAAGATGAGTTTGTTATCGAGACCGACGACGAACCATTAGAAGACGAAGACATAGAACTGGAATGGGACGACGAATATTGGCCCGACAAATATGAAGATGAAGATTGAGCCTCTTGGCTTCAACACACCGACAGCCGGCATAACGGCATTCACCACGCTGCGTGGGCTGGTTGACACAGCCAACCCATACAGCGAAATCAATCTGTGCGACTACACTGGCGACGACCCCGCGCACGTGAGCGAGTGCCGCGAAAGCCTCTGCCGTCATTTAGGCATCACGCCCGACAAGTTGGTTATGCCACGACAGACCCATACCGCCTCGGTAGTAACTATCTCGCACAACTTCTTCTCACTCACCCATCAAGAGCAGCAAGCATTGCTCAACGAGAAAGACGCCATCGTGACCACACTTAGTGGCGTGGCAATAGGCATAAACACCGCCGATTGTGTGCCTATAGTGCTCGCCGACCCTCGCCTCGGCATCATTGCCGCAGCACATGCCGGATGGAAAGGCACAGCAATGCGCATAGCCGCAGCAACCGTGGCAACCATGCAAGAGCTCGGTTCACAACCAAGCGACATATTTGCAGCCATTGGCGCATCCATCTGCCAAGATTGCTTCGAGGTGGGCGACGAGGTGGTGGAGCGTTTCGCCGAAGCCGGATTTCCCATCGATGCCATCACACACCGCCACGCCATCACGGGCAAAGCACACATCTCGCTGCAAGAAGCCAACCGCCTGGTGCTCACAGATTGCGGCATACTACCCCACAACATAGCCACGAGCGGAGAATGCACCCGTTGCCAGCCAGAAAAATATTTCTCGGCGCGACGCATAGGCATAAAATCAGGCCGCACGTTCACCGGGATTATAAAAAAATAACACCTTTCACCGAACTATTTTTATCAATTTTCATTATCTTTACGACGCCAAAAGCTCCACTGGTTTTGGCACAGAATTTGTTATGTATATACGCAAACAATAAGTTAACTTAATAATAAATACACAAGATGAAAAATCTAAAAGGAACAAAGACCGAGCGCAACCTCATGGAGGCTTTCGCTGGTGAATCTCAAGCAAGAAACAAATATTCTTACTTTGCTTCAAAGGCAAAGAAAGAGGGTTATGAACAAATCGCAGCACTTTTTGAAGAAACTGCTCAAAACGAGAAGGAACACGCCAAAATGTGGTTTAAACTCCTCGAAGGCGGCGAAATAAAGGATACTGTATCAAACCTCAAGGCTGCAGCCGAAGGCGAAAACTTTGAGTGGACCGATATGTATGATCGCATGGCTCACGAAGCCGAAGAAGAAGGCTTTACCGACATTGCCGCATTGATGAGAGGCGTGGCTGCTATCGAAAAGCATCACGAGGAGCGCTATCGCAAACTTCTCAAGAACATCGAAGACGGCGTGGTATTCTCTCGCGAGGGCGACTGCATCTGGCAATGCCGCAACTGCGGACACATCGTGGTTGGCAAGAAAGCTCCTGAGGTATGCCCAGTGTGCAACCATCCACAAAGCTACTTCGAAATCAAAGCAGAAAACTATTAATCACCACGGCATTTTGCCAACCTTGGCACTTGCCAAATAAGGTATAGGGCAAAGCATTGTATCACACAGTGCTTCGCCCTTTTTTAATAATTTACCTTTCGGCGCCTGGCAAGGCTATTGCCAAGCCATATATACTAACCATTTCTTTTCTTTGCCGTCATTCGTCCGCTTCGCTTCAGCGCATCGGCAATCAACCATTGCAACTGCCCGTTCACTGAGCGAAATTCATCGGCAGCCCATTCCTCAATAGCGCTCATAGTCTGTGCATCTATTCTCAGCACAAAACTCTTCACCTTTTGTTTACCATTATCTGCTGCCATGTCTTTGTCTCATTTTCACTAATCAATCGCATCGTTTTTGATGATTGAGCAAATAAATGTTTTTCAGTGATATTATTTTAATATTACTTTATTATTTATCTACTCACATTATCATATTATTATAATAGCACAAATATAGGCACTATATTTCTAATTACCAAACGTTTTCGCAAAAAACATCAAAAATAGCCACCAAAGCGTCAGCACATCGCTCTGCAACCACATCGCCATAGACAATCAATCAATTATCCCAAATCGGCCATAGAAAGTATATGTGAATTTTTTCTACTGCTTGGAGCCATTCGTTTTTTATAAGGCAGATTTTACATGAATTAGCAATACGCGTCAGAGGATTTTGGAGTAGTGTTTTGCGGATTTGACAGACCGTCCCTACCAATGAGCGTTTTTTGGGCAGCACGGAAATTCCCATAAAATCTGCACTTATAAAACTCCAAAATCCATTCAAGCCCTAATGACCGAATTGGGCTTATGGCACACAGCCTTGAGATTATGCACAGCAAAATACCTACTTTTGGTGATTGCAGGCATTCACTATAGGTTGTAACTTTGCATTGAGAAAAAGAAACATAAGTTCGAGTTATTATTAAGTTATATTTGTTATCTATATTGTGTATAGCCAAAAAAATAGCCGCAGTGACTGGTCACTGCGGCTATTATGTATTCTCTATGTAGACCCCGCAACGGGGCACAACCACATCTGCTTACACAGTAAGGATTTCTTTTTCCTTAGCAGCAAAGAGATCTTCAATCTTCTTCACATACTTGTCGTGGATTTTCTGAACAGTGTTTTCAGCATCTTTTTGCACGTCTTCAGGCATACCATCGTTCTTAACGGCCTTCTTCAAGCCTTCTATTGCTTCGCGACGAGCATTGCGCACACTCATCTTAGCATTTTCAGCTTCACCCTTCGATTGCTTAACAAGTTGTTTACGGCGGTCCTCGGTGAGAGGTGGAATAGCCAAGCGGATAACTTCGCCATTATTCTCTGGAGTGATGCCAACAGGTGAGTCGATAATAGCTTTTTCAATCACCTTAAACATCGCTTTTTCCCATGGAGTGATGGTGATAGTGCGAGCATCAGGCACCGAAATGTTTGCCACATTGCTTATCGGACATTGTGAGCCGTAGTAGTCAACGCGCACGCCATCAAGAATCTTCGGATTGGCTTTACCTGCACGGATGTGAGCAAGAGCCTCGTCGAGGAAGTCCACTGCAAGTTGCATACTCTCCTCTGCTTCGTTTAAATAATGTTTAGGATCGTTCATATTGAATTGTGTTATATCTGTTTTTTCATTTGATTACTTCTTCTCATACACCAAAGTGCCGATAGGCTCTCCGTTCATCACTTTCATCAGGTTGCCCTTAGTGTCCATATCAAACACGATGATAGGCAGGTTGTTCACCTTGCAGAGAGTGGTGGCAGTGAGGTCCATCACCTTCAATCCACGATTGTAGATTTCATCGTAGGTGATTTCGCTAAACTTAGTGGCAGTAGGGTCTTTCTCTGGGTCGGCAGTGTAGATGCCATCCACGCGAGTGCCCTTGAGCATCACGTCGGCCTCAACTTCAATGCCACGCAACGCCGAACCAGTGTCGGTGGTGAAGAAAGGATTGCCAGTGCCACCCGAGAGGATAGCCACCTTGCCGGCATTCATGGCGTCGATAGCCTTCCATTTGCTGTAATACTCACCGATTGGAAACATATTGATGGCAGTGAACACCTGTGCCGCTTGACCAATGCTCTCAAGACCACTGCTCAGCGCCAACGAGTTGATAACGGTGGCAAGCATACCCATTTGGTCGCCTTTCACGCGGTCGACACCCTTAGCAGCCCCCGACAAGCCACGGAAGATGTTTCCGCCGCCAATCACGATAGCCACTTGCACGCCGCTTTCCACCACTTGCTTGATTTGCTCGGCATAGTCAGCCACACGCTTTGCATCGATGCCATATCCTTGCTCGCCCATGAGCGACTCACCGCTCAACTTCAAAAGTATTCTTTTATATTGTTCTCTCATGTTTCTTATTATTACTTAAATCTGTGTTTATGATATTTCGTTTTACAAAAATACTCATTCCTCACCGAAAACCAAGCATTTCCTTTCTATTTTTCCGACAAATAGGGCAAATAGCATCAGGCCTGCTGTCTCAATGATTCTAACCGTGAAAAGTGAGCGTTGACCAGCGCGACGGCACAAGCATTTGCGCGGCTTGCATCATCTCTTCGGGCGTCACAGCCTCAATGCGCTGCATGGTTTCGCGTTCAGTTATCACGCGACCGGAATAGAGCATGCTCTTGGCTGCACTCAGCGCCAACGCTTCTCCACTGCTGCTTGCCACAAGCAGTTGTCCAGCATACTGGCGCTTCACGGCATCAAGACGGCGAGCAGTGAGCGGCTGCTCGGCAAGGCGGTTTATCACATCGCCCACGATGCGCATACACGGGTCGACATGGTGAGAATCGCATCCGAAATACACCTGAAACATACCGCAATCGCTCATCAGCGACACGTTCGACTCCACGGCATACACCATACCTCGGCGCTCACGCAACTGCACATTCAGCAGCGAGTTCATACCCGGGCCGCCAAGCATATTATTCAGCAGCGCCATAGCGTAGCGGCGATCGTCGCGCATATCGAATAGCCTTGTGCCAAGCACAGTGTGGCACTGATGCGAACCGATGTTGATGCTCTCGCGAAACGGAGCCACCTCGGCTGGCATCACACGGGCAGGACGCACCAACGCGCGCTGCTCGATAGGCAGAAAATATCGCTCGGCAAGGCGAAGTACCTTCTTGCTCGGTATGTCGCCATACACGAAATAAACCATATTCTCTGTCACATAATGTTGGAGCAAATAATTGCGACAGTCTTCGCCGCTGATACTCTCCAAGTCGTGTTCATTGCCAAGTATATTATGGCCCAACTCGCTACCTGCAAAGAATTTATCCTCCCAATCGTCATATACAGCTTCACTCGGCGTGTCGCGATAACTATCCACCTCGTCCATCACCACCTCGCGTTCGCGATTGAGCTGAACCTCCGGAAATACGGAGTTTGTCACCAAGTCGGCAATCAGTTCGGTTGCCCTATCCAGATAGTCCTTAGGCATCACCGAATACACCACCGTGCCTTCTTTGGTGGTGTAGGCATTCAACTCCCCGCCCACAGACTCCATGCGGTTGATAATGTGCCAAGCGCTGCGGTGCGAAGTGCCCTTGAAGATAGTATGCTCCACAAAGTGAGCCATACCATAATGCCCCGGAGCATCGTCACGGCTACCAACATTCACCGCCACGCCACAATATGCCACATTGCCATTGCCGGGCACATGCACCAAGCGCAGCCCGTTGCTCAACGTGGCCGTAAACGTGGATGTCTTTTCTGTATCTTTATTCTCTTGCATTTTCTGTTCTTATTGTTTCATCCCCGACATAATAGCCTCTGCCACCATCCAGTCGAGCGGAGTGTCGAGATCCACCGAGCGTTCACGGCTCATCTCCACCATTTTTCGACGCTTAAAACTGCCAAGCGGACCCTTCTTCAGGCTCTCGATGTTTATCACATACACAGCGCCATTATATTCCCACGCTTTAGGGGCATCTTGGCGGCGAGTGTAGCAACCATCGCCCTTTGAGATATGCAGGAAGCCGTTTTCATCGGTTTCATAGCAATTATAGTAGGGATTTGAAGCCGCCTCAGTGACGGTCACCACCATATCGATGTCGGGCGTATAGGCATCGATAGCAGCCTGCACATCCTCGGCAGTGCGCATAGGCGACGTAGGTTGCAGCAGCACCAACGTATCGTAGTCTCTACCCAACTCCTCATAGAATTTCACGGCGTGCAGCAGCACCTCGTAGGTGCCACAGCCATCGGTAGCCAGATAGTCGGGACGCATAAACGGCACGTCAAGCCCCATGTTCTTCACCACTTGCGCGATGCGCTCATCGTCGGTAGTGACGCATATGTCGCGGTCGTCAGCCAACTGGCGAGCCACCTCCACGCTATAGGCAATCAGCGGTTTGCCACAAAGCGGTTTTATATTTTTCCCAGGGATACCCTTACTGCCGCCACGGGCAGGAATCACAAAAACTGGTTTCATTGCAAGTCGTAGAATGGTTTTATCGTTATGTTGTCGAGCGGCGTTTCGCACACCACCTTCACTATTTTGTCGAGAGTATCGGGTTGCTCATAAGGGTTTACAGTGTGTCGGCATCGTTCCTGACACTCATCGCTCAACACAGTGCGCAGCCCTTCGGCAATCTCCTGCACGCTCACACCACAATTCACCACCGAGTCGGCTGCCATACGTCCAAGCTGACGTATGCCAATGTTCAGCGTAGGTATGCGCATCGATGGCACCTCAACGATGCCGCTCGACGAGTTGCCAATCACCGCCGACACGCAGTGTAGCGCCGACAGGAACTTCTTCATTCCCAACGAAGGGAACACAGCCACGCGATCGGGATGCGCCTTGGCATAGGCATTTATCAGGTCGATTATCACCGCCCCGTTGGTGTCGTTGTTTGGATATGTGAATATCACTTTGTGATCGGGGAACTGATCGAGTGCGCTAAGCAAGTTTTCACACTGCACCTTTGGCGGTACACTATCGAGAGTGGCAGGGTGGAATGTGCAAAGCAACGAGCCTTCAGGCACCGTGGTGCCAATGCTCTGTTCCAACTCCTCGCGCGGCGGATATTGCATCTGATTGATGTTATACACGCCCATTGCGCCCACATTGAACACATACTTAGGGTTTTCCCCAAGCTGTATCACACGTCGGCGATAAGCCTCAGTCTCGGTGAGGTGCAGATGGCTCATCTTGGTGATGCAGTGGCGAATGCTATCGTCGTAAGCGCCACGGCTCACAGCCCCTCCCGCGATATGTGCGATAGGAATGCCGAAAATCAGTGCGGCTCCAGCCACAGTGAGCATCTCATAGCGGTCGCCGAGAATCAGCAATAGGTCGGGACGCAACTCATCGAACGCATCAGCCATACCGCTCATGCACTGGCTCATTGCCTTCACCGTGTTCACTGGCTTGTCGCCATCTACCTTCATAGGCACTTTGCGATCAATGTGCAACCCGTCGTTTAATATCTCACGCCAGGTGCCACCATACTTCTCATCTAAGTGCATATTTGTGGCCACGATTTGCAGCGTCACATCGTCGCGCTTGTCAAGAGCCACGGCTATCGGACTCAGCAACCCCCAATCGGCGCGGGTGCTGGTCACTATACATATCTTTCGTTTCATAGGCTAATTATCATCAAAATTGCACTGCCACCACGGCCCCTACGCCACGGTTGGCACTATCATAATATGGCACAGCAGCCACTGCCGTGCGAGAGTTACGGTTGCGGTCGAGGCCCAACAGCTTCTTTTCAAACGGCACAAGCCAATATCCCACACGAGCGCTGAGGATGCCCATTCCGGCACCGCCCACCACGTCGTTCACCCAGTGCTTGCCATTGCGCAATCGCAGATAAGCCACCGTTGTGGCAATGGCATATCCACCGGCACCCCACCAATTGCCATAGCGCAGGCGCATCATCTCGGCCGAGCGAAAGGCACGCATAGTGTGGCCCGACGGGAAACTATTGTGCTTGTCGGGCTGATGCGGTCGTTCCTCGCCCACTGCCCACTTCATGGCTGCGCCTGCCCCATACATCACCGCTATCGATGTGACCGATGCAAGCAGGTCGTCGGTGCGGGAATACTTGCTTTTCACTCCGCACAGGCTCAATCCCACGTTCATAGCCATTGGCACCCATTGCAGATAGGCGTCGGCATTGGTGTGGCTTGCCTCAACGCGCTTGAGCACATATTTGCGAGCCTTCACCATATTGTGCTCCCACACAGCCACCGTACCCACGGCGAGGAGGCCCACTGGCAATATCGCCTGACGCACGCTGAAGCGAGGTGTTGGGGCTTTTGATGCGGTCAAGCTATCAAGCATCTGCCGAGCATATTCCTCGGCGAGCAGACGCTCTATCTCTGCCGTCTGCATCGCAATATACGCGCTATCCTGCACCAGCACGGCTGTGGTGTCGGGCTGTCCTTGCGCACGCATCGTGCCACACAGCACCAATGCTAACGCCATCAATATCATTCTCAATTTCATAGCACAAAGATAGCCATAATTCCGCAATCAGCGCGCTTTTATTTCTTAATCACCAATATAGAGTTAGACACCGTGCGCTCATGTCCGTCGCTCGGTGTGTTCATTATTCCTTCTTTTTCGTTCCAGATAACGCTCGAACCGCCGCCATCGAGATTAAGGGCATCCTTTGCGCCCAGAATTCTCATCATGTGGGCAAATTGTGGTATGGTGACGCCGTCAGACACATCCTTGCGGCGACCATCTACCACCACAAGCACAATTTTACCATCGCGCATCAGCGCCACTGCGCTACGAGGGTTGCGATAAGGAATATGCGCCACCTTACAATCGGTGAAATCGCACTCCTTACCTTGGCTCACCATAAGCGGACCCGACACCATCACCGATTTGTGCGCCACGTCGTATTCCGACTCTGTTGACACCACCCAAGGCATGATTTCCACTTGGTTCTTGTCGTTTCCCTCTACCACTACAGCGCCATCCGATAGTAGCGTAATGCCGCTTGTGGTGTAGTCGTCCACCTTGCCATCGCGTGCCACATAGCACACCGAACGGCCGTTTTTGCCGAAATAGGTGCCGTTGATGGCAGCCACAGCTTTATCTTCCTTGGCCTTATCGGTGGTCAGTTCTCTGCCCTCGTGTGTCTTCACCACCAAGTCATATCGGTTTGGATCAATCTCCACGACAAACACCGACTGGTGAGATTCATATAAATTGTTGAATTTTTCCAACTTGGCAATTGCGCCATTATCCAATTGTGTGACTGTCCATTTGGCATTCACTATCTCAATGGAGTCTTGAGGTGTCTGTGCGCACACTATGCCTGCACTACAGGCTATAAGAACTGAAAACAAAAAGTTGCGTAGCATAATTTTATGATTTATGATTAATTCCCAAATTTTTTCTTTGCCACAAAGATAACCATAATTTCAAAAAGCATCTGCCTCACAAGCGAAATTAGCACCTATATTAAACCCAAATCGGAATTTATGACGTATTAATGCCATCTCAGCATACCTATGCGACTTGCAAAATACAAAATTCTTTACTATCTTTGCACAGGATCAAAAGCTTCACCAATTTACGCAAACATAGCGCACTACAATGAAAAAACTTCTACAGAACCTTCTGCAATGGTTGTCACGGCTATCATTCCGCACAGGAGTGGTGGTGCTATCACTTTGCATACCCTGCTACATCATATCATTTGCCCAATTTGCCCTACCTATAAGCATGGCTGCCAAAGCCGCTCTGTGGACCGCTTTCTTCGGCATGGCAAAAGCCCTGCAATATAGCGGACTCGCCATATTGGGGGCTGAGGGAGTAAGGCGACTAAAGCGATTTTTCAATAAACGTAAATCATATATTCAATGAAACACTCACTCATCACTCTCATCGCGACTTTTCTGGGATCGCTGCTGGGCTGCAACGCCGCAGAATTTAAGTCGGTGACTCCACCCGAGTTTCAAGAGGTTATCGCCGACACCGCCGTGCAGGTGCTCGATTCTCGCACTGCCGAAGAATATGCCGACGGCCACATCGCAAGGGCCATCAACATCGATGTGTTAAAAGACGATTTCGCCGACATAGCCACCAAGACACTCGATGCCCGCCGCACCGTGGCTGTGTATTGCCGAAGCGGACGACGCAGCAAAAAGGCTGCCCAAATTCTCACTGAAAAAGGCTACACAGTGATTGAACTCAACAAAGGATATCTATCGTGGATTGATGCGAAAATGCCCGTGACAAAATAATGCGGATTTTTCGCATTATTTTTTTGGGGGGTTCGCAAAACCAGCCTTAAATTTGCAAAATGTTAGTAATATCACTATTTCTGCAGCATATTATTATTTACACAGTTATAAAACATTATTTTTAAAATCTAATAAACATTAAAAGCTTATGAAAAAATTTACTTTCACAGCTTTGTTTGCCACATTTGCGCTTCTGCTTATGTCGCACACAGCAAATGGACAGGGAGTAAAAATCAACTCTCTAAGCGATCCATTCCCATCTCTTACATCACAAGAGATAGCAACGCTCAAGACCACCAATGCACGCGTAGCCAATCCTCTCAAGTCACGCACCGTCAAGGTGAGCCCTTCGGGAGCCACCATCTTGGGTTGGCACACCTATCCAGAACCAACATTCTGGGGTGAATTCGTCACATCGGGCGAAGAAGTGAAAATCTGGACGAACGATGAATTGTCGCCAGACGCAGGCTTCGTCAAGGACGACAAAGTGTATTTCTACTACGGTAAGAACGTGAGCGGCTACCTCAGCATGCGCTACTACGTATGCGAGTTGGCAACTGGTAAGATTTTGGAATCTGGCGATTTGAGCAACGCCGACGCCACCCAATATGTGTTTATGTGCGCTTACGACGACGTTAACGATGTCGCCTATGCCTACACCTACAACGCCGACGGTAGCGCCTACTTGCTCCAAACCATCAATCCTGTCACTCGCACATTCACCAAGATTTGCGACATCACTAAGGAAAACCTTCCTTTCATGATTGGTTTCGACACCACAGAAGGCAAGCTTTATGGTATCACCAAGACTGGTGACTTTGTGAATATCAATCTCACCAATGGTGCTCAAACCGTAGTTGGCGCCACAGGCTTCAAACCAGCGCTCTACAAGCAAGCCTTGACCTACAGCCCTGTAGACAAGAAATTCGTTTGGGCTGCACTTCTCAGCGACTACTCTTCTGCCTCTATCGTCATCAACCCAAAGACCGGCGCCGGCAGAATGACTGGTTCGTTCCCTTCATTCACCGAATATAAGGTGCTTGCATCGGGCAACAAGACTCCAAAGTCCAACACTCCAGCAGTTCCTACTGTTAAGTCAATCAACTTCCCTAAGGCTGCCCTCTCTGGTAGCGTCACAGTGACTGCTCCTGATAAATACTACGACAATTCAGTGCTTACTGGCAGCGTCACCATCGCATCTAAAATCGACGGCGTTGACCACACCACACTTACTGCAATAGCAGGTGGCGACGTAGACTTCACTTTCGAAAACTTGAGCGAAGGCAACCACACATTCACATTCACTGCCATCGACGCAAACAACAATTCGAGTGCCTCAATCTCAGAAGTGGCATTTATCGGTAAGGACCAACCTCTTGCTCCAGCCAATGTGGTAATCAACGAAAACGGCATCAAGTGGGATGCTGTAACAACCGGCGTGAATGGCGGATATGTTGACACCGAAGCCGTTACCTACAACGTTTACGTCAACGGCAACATGGTGAACAAGACACCCCAAAGCGGCACCACTTTTGCCTACACATTCCCTGCTGGCCCAGCAAAGGCTTATGTGGCAACTGTTGAAGCTATCTACAACGGCAAAACATCCGACAAGGCACAATCCCCTAAGTTTATCTACGGCGACCCATATTCATTGCCAGCAGAAATCACTTTCAATCCTGATATTCTCGACCTTTGCACTATCGTAAACAGCAACAACGACAACTTCTTCTGGAAATACGACACTACAAAATCAGCAATTTTCTACTCTTACGGTGCTAATCCTGCCGACGACTGGATTTTCTTGCCAAAGACAGCCTTCACCGACGTGAACGCACTTTATGAATTAGCCGTAACATCATTCGTTCGCTTGCCTTACTACAACGAGGCATTTGAGGTTGCTTATGGCACAAGCCCAGACCCTGCAGCAATGACTGTAGTGGCATCATACAGCAAACTCAACAACTCAGCCGCACAAGACTTCGTATCATACTTCAAGGTTCCTGCTGCAGGCACCTATTATGTGGGTATCCACTGCGTATCACCTGCCACACAAGACGTATTGTATGTGAGCAAGGTGAGCATCAAGGCTTCTGACCGCTCGGCAAAATGCCCAGAAAAGGTCACTAACCTCAGCGCAACCGCTGGTCCTCAAGGCCAACTCCAAGCACTTGTCAACTTCAAGATGCCTACTAAGAACATCGGTGGCGAAAACATCGGTGCTGACGAGCCTCTTACTGCCGTAATCACTACAGGTGAGCAACGAGTAACCGTAAACGGCAATGCTGGTCAAGAATTCACCAACGTTGCCATCACCACAGTGCAAGGCACAAACGAAATCACCGTGACCGTGATGAGCGGCGAAAACGCAAGCTTGGCTTCTAAGACAAGTGTATTCACCGGTCAATCTGCCCCTGGCTCGGTAAACGCTGTGAATGTAGAATTGAGCGACGACAACCTTACAGCTCATCTATCATGGACTGCTCCAACATGGGGTGCCACTGCTGAAGGCTACTACGACACCAAAAGCTTGGTTTACTACCTCTGCAGCTACGAAGGCGGCAGCTGGGTAGAAAAGAAATCGCTCGGTGCAGTGAATAAATGCGACGTATCTGTCGACGCCAGCACTCCAATGGCAGTAAGATATGCAGGCATCAAGGCCGAGAACATCGGTGGCAAGAGCCCATACGTCACTTATGCCACTCTCACCATCGGCAAACCATTCACATTGCCAATGGCCGACAGCTTCAAAACAGGTAAATACACCTACACTCCAGTAATCGACGTTAAGCCTAATTCTTCATACTCAGGCAAGCACGCTCTTGCCGACGCAAGCCGATATGGCGTGACAGATGCCGAAACCGGACAATATGCAATGGTTTCATACCCTACCAACTCTTATGTAGAAACACGCACTCTCGTGGCATTGCCTAAGTTCTCTACCGTTGGCGTTAAGAAGCCTCGCGTATCGTTGCGCGTATGGGGCGGCTCACAATTGGCCAATTCTGAGATTCACGTTGTTGCTCCTGGTGTAGACGACGCCACAGTGGCTTCATTCTGGAACAATCTCCCAGAACAATGGAACGACCTTGACTTTGAGATTCCTCAAGCATTCTGCAACAAGAAGTGGGTTGAAGTTCGCATCCAATCTACATTCTATCCAAGCGAAGAGAAATATACCATCGTAGACAGCTACAAAATCTACGATCAAGAGGCTTCTGGCATAGCAAACGTTGCCACTGCCAACGTCACTATCACTCCAGGCGTTGAAAGCATTTTGGTCAGCAGCCCTGTTGCCACACAAGTGAGCATTTTCACTACCGATGGCGCAATGGTTCGCAACGTGAATGTTGCTGAAGGCGAAACCATGATTGAAATCCCTACAGGCATCTATGTGGTTCGCGCTTCTGGCGTAGCCCAAAAGGTTGTTGTGAAATAACAGTTATTACATCATAACATTAAACATCTATTCAGACCGCGGTAATCTTGCCGCGGTCTGTTTTTTATACCCTCTACAGTATATTCTCGCCGAATTTGCCCCACAATAAAATGAAATTTTTATTAAAAGCGGGCAAAGTGGCTCTGCCTACAATTATTATGATTATATTTGTACAAGATTACAAACGCTATAATGAAACACATAAAACTACCTAACTCGAACCAGCAAAAACTAAGCTTCTATCTCGCTATGGAAGAATACGTAGCAAGCACCCTCACCGACGATGGGTGCGACGACTGCTTTTTCCTATGGCAAGTGGAACCTACCGTGATATTTGGACGCCACCAAGTGATCGAGAATGAGGTAAACCTTGAGTATTGCAAGGCCAATGGCATACAGACCTATCGCCGCAAGAGCGGCGGCGGG
>ERZ780141.598-NODE-598-length-26472-cov-24.971458_pt1 | contig 26472 bp, 27 predicted proteins | sample MGYA00433080_ERZ780141 | MGnify/ENA primary metagenome ERZ780141 (study PRJEB29588, sample SAMEA2154047) | human gut metagenome | biome: human gut; feature: human-associated habitat; material: faeces | place: Denmark | collected 2008/2010 ... | reverse complement strand
ATCAATCATATCTTACCTATTGATGTTAAAACTTTTAAAAGTAATTCTTCATTATAATTCGTGGTTTTTAAAGACCTTTCGTGTAAGCACACTTTATCAGCTTGTTTTCAGCAAATAAAAAAAGGCATTATTATTGGTAACGGGTCTTGAACCGTACCAAAAATACATAAAAATAAAGAAAAAGTGCTGATTTAAGATAAAAATCTCGTATTAACACAGTTGTTTCTTATATGTGTAATATAAGCAATGTTAATACAATGCACCTTTTATAGATGAAGATGCACCTCAAAAAATATTTCTAGATATATACGCTGAGTGACACGTGACTGGCTTGACACTTAGATATGATATGCATATTTTATACAATAAAAGTTTTTTAAAACAGGTTTGATACAAAGCCAAGTTAAGAATGTTATTTTAATCTAATATAATATGTTGACTTACCAATGCCTTCTTTTCTTATTTTCCCTGAATCACATAATTCTTTTAAACTTCTTTCAATACTAGTTGATGATAATGAAGGCACAAGTTCTAGTATATCTCTCTTTGTAAATTTTCCTAGTTTTGAATTGACTGCCATTCTTACCACTTCAATACTAGCTTTCTTATCTGACACTAATTCTACTCTTTCTTCAAAATCATTATATGCACTAACAATTGTACTTAACAAATATTTAATAAAGGGAGTAGCGTCATCTTCATTTTCAAGCCATCCAATTTGAGAATCATATAATGCATCATAATATAAATCTTTATTTTTAGCTATCTTAGCTTCAAGTGATATATACTTTCCTACATAATAACCAGAGCGATATAGAAGCAGTGTCGTTAATAATCTAGACATTCTTCCGTTTCCATCAATAAAAGGGTGGATACATAAAAAGTCATGGATAAATAATGGAATTAAAATAAGCGGATCTACTATGCCTTCACCAAGAGCTCTATTATATTCATCACATAATTCTTGCATTGCGATTGGTGTCTCAAATGGTGATAATGGAGTAAATAAAGTATAAGAGTTTCCATTTTCATTAGTTGCACTAATATAATTTTGAACATTTTTATATTTTCCACCATAAGAAGTTGATGAATGAGACAATAGTACTTTATGTAATTGAAGAATAAAGGTAGGAGTTATCGGTATTGAATCAAAATTTTCATGTACAATGTTTAGTGCATCTCTATATCCTGCGATTTCTTCTTCAGCTCTATTTTTAGGAGCTGTTTTTTTATTCACTAATTGTTTTAGTCTAGTATTAGTCGTCCTAATACCCTCAATTTCATTAGATGATTCAGTACTTTGTATTTTTGCAATAATAACTAATTTTTCTAATTCTTCAGGCTTTTGTTTTAAAAACAATTGTTGTTTACCTTTTTCTTCATGAATTTGAGTCAAATAATTAATTATCTTGATATCCCAAGTTTTATTTTTTAAGTTTGAATAGTTAAATTTCTTCATTTTCCTCACCATCCTTATTGTTTACGCACCAATTATATTACTTTTGGTGAGAAAAATCAATTATTTGCGCCTGTTTGCTTATAATTTATTATATAGATTCTCTCGTTTTAACAATCTTTCTAGTAAAAATGAATACCAAATGAGAGAATAAATGAACTTTTTCTCCTCATATCAGTGGTTTTCTCGTCAATAGTATTATTTTTGGTGCGTAAACTTTTTTAATACTTATAATTTCTAAACTTTATATTTATACGTTATCATTGCAAAAAATAAAAATGCTAATTTTCTACTCATATTTAGGCATTAATACTTAAGGACACGAGAATTATGAATGTGACAATATATTAAAAGCCTCTAACATATTTTAGATAGATGCTCAAAATATTATTTTAATTAGAATAGTCATTGAGGTAGTTATTGGAGTAGTATTTGGGTAGTACCACAACTATTAACAAATTATTATTTTGATTCCTATTGGCCGCCCTTATCTGGACCAATTCTTATTATTAGATTTTGTTCTTTTAATTTTTTGATTTTATTTGCAATTGTCCTATTTGCTAATCCAGTAATACTGGCTATATCATTTGTTGTCACATAATTGTTATTTAAGATAGTATTATAAACTTTCTGTGCATTTTCTCTGCATTATAATTTGCATTGTAAATTGTTACCATAAAAAATCCATTATTGTTGTAGTATTCAACATGGTAACACTCATCTTTAAATAATCTTCCAGTTTCATCAGTTATTTTCGTTAAACCAGATCCCCCCTCTATCCCTATAATTCATTCTTGAAAATACATCAGCTAAGGTTAGATTTCTTCTTTTTTATTTAACTATAAAATCAACATTCTTTGGTATGTTTTGATTATTATAAGCAATGCCTGGTGATGATATTTCAATCCTATCATCATAAATATCAAGACAAATTTATATATAAACTATCTATATACTACTACTGCCATATTTATTGCAAAAATACCATATAAATCATTAAATAATGCAGTATTTATGCCTATAAAAGAAAAAATAGCCAATACTTACGTATCAGCTATACTTAACTCTAATGTGTATGGTAAGTATTGTTAATACAATGCACCCTCTATAGATGAAGGTGCACCCTCTAACCATTATTTATTGGTATATATACTTTGTGACACGTGACTGGCGTGACAGATGTGACAGTTATTTATCTTCATCAATTTCATTTCTTAGTTTTTCAAACAAATCAGAAAATAAGTCTCCCAATGTAAGGCCTTTGAATTCTTCTTTTTCAAACTTCGATCTTTTTTTCTTTGCCCTTTGTCTTGGCTTTGGTTTCTTATAAAAGCAGCTTGCATTAGGGAAAGGCATTGTGCTTAGTTCTTCCTTAGTTACATTTAGTATTTTAAGTAATTTATCAAATGAAATAATTTTGATATTCTTACCTTCTACTATTGCATCATTAACATGCTTTAATCTAGAACAGTGTCTAATGTTTCCTTCATCATCATTTGCATCACAAGTTACAAATATATCATTATCAGATGCTCTCATCTTATATGTAGCATTATGATTTGTTAATAATTGAACCAACGATAGCATCTCCTTAAAATGACAAATTTCATAATTTAAACTTACACAAAGTGATTTGCCATTCAAATCTGATTCAACAATATCTCCTTGAGGCTTTACTCCATCTAGAAATTGTAGGAACATTCTATAATTGTGACCTCTAACAGTATTATTGACTCCACTTTTAGCAGCTTCATATCTTTTCTGTTGTCTTATTTCAAAATCGTCATAAGTAATTTGATTATTCTCGCTTTTACCAGAACATGAGTCACATAACTCAATTAATTCTTCTAGCGAACAGCCTAATTGCTTACACATTCCTTTAACAAGATTCATTGTTAATTCCGAATCATCATCACTCTTATGAAGATACTTTGGTTTCTCAACACTTAATGATTCACATGCGTTTTCCAAAGAGATACTCTTTCTGATATTGGAAAACTCAGAAAACATCCTTTGACTATCAGCAAACTTAAAATTGATAGGATTTAAATTATATCTTCTACAAGCACTTCTTAGAAATCCTGCATCACTAGAAATAGCATGTCCAACTATAAGTTGATCTGGATATTCTATTAACTTTTTAATTTTTTTATAAAAATATGGAAATTTATTACTCCTATAATAAGTTGACTCAGGATAATAAAGATATAAATCTCTACCATCAGGTCTCCCTGTAAGATTAAATTTGTTTTCTGGGTTAATTGTAAAATCTTTTTTTTCTAAAATATTAAACTTGTCATCTGTAATAACATAACCAAACTCACATATATTTCTTCCATTACAACATTCAATATCAAAAAATAAGTATCTCATAAATCTTTATCACTTCTTTCATCTTAATTCTACTTCTAATTAAATATTCAGAATAGAACTTAGAATGCACTACTAGAAAAAGAGGAATGAATCCTCTTAGTCTAGTTTATGAACTTAACATTAGAATCGAACATCTTAATTCTTTTTAAAGTTACATCTTTGCAGATATTTGATTCACTATTGGAAATAAGAATATATTTTCTATTTCCAGCATCTTCTTTATTTAAATCGATAACTGCATGACCTGTAGTTCCTGATCCGGCAAAGAAATCTAAAACAGTAGAATCTTTATTCGTTGTTGCTCTTACAAGTTCTTTTAATAGTTTTAAAGGCTTAGGAGTTTGAAAATAAGTTCTATCTCCAAATATAGCTTCGATTTCATCTTTTGCAGATGAATTAGTTCCAAAGCATTTAAATATAGTAGGAACCTTAGCTTCTTTCTCTTTTAAAACATCTCCCTCTAAGTAAGGTTGATTTAAATTATTTAACTTAGATTCTTTAGACTTGAAGCAAATAATAATGTGTTCGTATTTGACAACCATCTTATTTGGATTAACATTTCTATTCTTATCAAAATATGGATGAAGTTTTTCCCATTTGCAGATTTTGACTTTATAAAATAGGTCTTTACATAATTTTGCTAAATTATCTACTTCACCTTCATCAATATTTATTACTAAGAATCCATCATTAGATAATAATTCATATGCTAATTCTATCCTAGATAGCATGAAATTATTATAAGAGCCATCAAATGCATCTTGATAACCAATATAATCAATATGAGAATTATATGGTGGATCAATTAAGATCGATTTGATCTTGCTTTTATATGATTTTGTCATCGATTTTAACGTGAATAAGTTATCTGATTCGATAACATAATTAGATAAGTTTTCTCTTCTGATAATATTAACATGACTATTCAATGTCGCATTATTATCAATAACGCAATCTTTATATACTGATACTTCTCTTAAATTAGCGCAGTGAGCAAACGCCCATTCACCAATATATGTAACTAAGTCAGAACAGTAAACACTAACTAGCGAATTACAATTTGTAAAACAAGTCTTAGAGATTATAGAAACATTGTGTAAATGAATGCTTGAAAGTTTATCGCATCCAGAAAAAGCGCCACGTTCAAGTGTTATAGTTTCATCAGGAAGATGAACTTCACCAATTGCATATTTTACTGGATAACACACCAACTTTGATTTATCAGTTGTAAATAACGCATTGTTATAAACTATATATTTATCGCTATTTGATTCAAACTCAATATTTGAACAGCTAACAAACGGATTATATCCAACATCCTCTAATGTCTTAGGAAATACGATTTTTCTAATACCTTTACAATTCCAAAAAGAGTTTCTACATATCCTTTTAACATCCTTTAAAACTAAGCAATCAGTATCAATAGAATTTAAGCATCCAATTATTGATGAATAATCTCTATCATAAATAACTGAGTCCTCCATATGATAATATGGTGACTTATTATTTAATGTAATTTGATTACATCCAGAGAATGGATTGTTTTCTAGTTTTATCACTGATTTAGGAATTTCTACTTCTTTTAAATTATTACAAAGATAAAATGAATGTTTTCCTAATATCTTACATCTAGAATCGATGACATATTTTTCATTAGTATTTGAAATAGGATAATAAATAAGTCTAGTAAAATCTTTGTTATATAAAACACCATTCACTAAATTAAAATATGATGATTCATTCGTAACTTTGATTTTAGGACATCCTGCAAAAGGGTTATTTCCCATGAACTTGCAATTAGCTGGAATATTTACACCCTCTAAATTAGAACAGTTATAAAAGGTATCTCCACTTATACTTATAAGTGAATCAGGTAATCTTACTTCTTTTATATTTTGATTATCCCAAAATAAACATGGAGATAACTCTCTTGCCCCGTCAGGAACACTAACAATCTCGCTACTACCTAAATACTTAGTTACTACTCCTGATTTAATAATAAATTCTTTTGAGTCAATTGAATTAGAATTATCTAAGATATATTTATCTTTTCTTGTCTCGTTTTCAAATATTCCAAGATTATATGTTTTTCCTTCAAAAGTTTTAATAAGTGTTCTTCTTTCAATAACACCACTAATTAATCTTGATGAATACGTAATAGATTTAAAAGCATCTACTTTAAATTCTACGTTATCATTTTTTTCATGATTCCATTCAAAGCATTTAATGTATAAATCTTTGCAATAAATATCATATTCATTGTCTAAATCTAAGATGATTTCGGATATTGAATAACCCATAGACAACAATTTATCTATGCACTCTAGAATAACGAATGATTTATGTGTATCTAATTTAAAACTATCACCATTTACAATAGATAATTTATTATTAAAATCAACTAATCCAAGCTCTGAATTAATTTTTACTATTAAGTTATTATATTTTTTTGAAAAAGTATTCTTTTCTAACTCTTCAAAACTCAAAGCCCAATACAAAGCTTCATATTTCATATCTTTTGCAAGTCTTAAATTATCTACATTCATCCTATTTCAATTCCTCGTTTCTCTTCATTATTAAATCTACTGTTTCTTCTGGAGTCTTATTTGAAGTATCTATAACAATATATTCAAGTTTTTTAGTCTCACAAAAATATATCATTCTCTCGTATGCTTTTTCACTTTTAGATACTTTAGCAATATCAGAATCATTAATATCTCTTTTCTTCAAGCGAGCAAGTATTGATTCTGGTGTAGCATATAAGATCACAGTTAATTTAGGTTTTCCAATTTTCTTTAAAATTAAATTATAAATATCTTTATTATAATCAGTACCACTCCAACAATAATTAGAAACAATATGTCTATCAGTAACTATATTCTGATCTTTGAATTTTTCATAAAGATAGATATTATTTAATCCATAATACCACGCTGTAAAATTTCTATTAGGATTAGCATTTACTCTTTTAGCTACTTTTTGATATTGCTTTATTTCATCATCACTATCATCAAGAAGATAGTGTAATGGCTTTTCTACAAATATATATCCTAATCTTTCAGCTAATAATTTACATGTAGTTGATTTGCCAACTCCATCCATACCCTCAATTGATATATGGTTCATCCTTATTTACCTCCTTTAGATGAATAAGTTCATCTAGTGTTCTTGGTTCAAATTCACATACATCTACTCCACAATTATATGCAGGTAAATTAGCATAATAATCTTTCATCATTTTATAGGCATATCCATTCTTAGGTGTCTTATTATGAATATGTCCATACACTAATATGCCTTCTCTATTAAATTCCATCCAATCCATTAATGGATAATGACAAATACAAACTTTTCTATCTTTATCCATAATTAAATCGATGAAATTGACTGATTCAAATATTTTTAATTTTCTAATCTCCTCTAAGATTAAATGGTCATGATTACCAACTATTAGATGTTTATGGCCTTTTAACTTATTAAAGATTTGAATTGCTGAAATGTCATCATCTTTAGCTACATCGCCAAGCACATAAACAACATCTACATCATTTACTTTATTATTCCATTTACTGATAACTGTTGATTCCATTTCATCTAATAATTTAAATGGTCTCTTACATTTATCAAAAATGTCTTGATTTCTAAAATGTGTATCTGAAATGTAATATATCATCTTAGTTTTTCTTCCTATTCTTCTCTTCAGCTTTCTTTCCTTTAGTAAATCCATCTAGAATTTCAAGATATCCAGATACTCTTCTGATTCTTGTAATGTTATGTGATTTACATTTGGGGCAATAATCAAATACGCCTGTGGTTCCACAATCATTACATACATCTTTAGGAAAATTAAATCCTAGATAGTGAACTCCAGCTTCAACTGCAATATTGATATATTCCTCTAGAGATTCTTCATTCCCTAGTGAAGCTTCGCCTAGTTCAATATATGTAATACATCCACCATTACAAATTTCATGAAATAATCCTTCAAGTTGAATCTTCTTATATCCAGGAAGTCCAGAATCAACATCAATATGGAATGAATTTGTATAGTAACCTTTAGAGAAGATATCTACATCAGGCTTATATAAATCTTTATCGAAATCAATGAATCTACCACTAATTAATTCACCTGAAGTTGCAAGTAATGAGAAATTAAGTTTATATTCATTTTTTAAGAAATCGCAATAATCTCTCATATGTTTAACAAAACCTAAAGTCATAATGTAATTATCCATATTAGAATAATATTTAGCACCTGTTATAACTTCTATAGCTTCACTTAAACCTATGAATCCAAGAGATAATGTACCATGTTTGAATACTTCTTCTAAATCACCTTTGAAGTCTTTACACCATAAGTGATAACTACTATTTGTAGGAAAATCATCAGCTGTTCTCTTACATACTTTATAATATCTATCTAAAAGAATATCTTTAACTACTTTAGCTACTTCATCCCATTTAGCTTGTAATAAATCAAACTTAGCTTCTTTATCTAATTCTTTATGATTCTTATCAATTTCAAGTGCTAGTCTAGGTAAGTTAATAGAAATATTAGTAATATTTCCTCTACCCATAGCTCCAGCTTCACCATATAAATCAGATACTACTCTAGTTCTACATCCCATAATAGATAATTTATTTGAATCAGTATCTTTATCACCTTTACAATCACAAAGAAGATATGTAGGTATCATCTTTTTTGCTGTACAAGATAAAGCTAATTTTAATAGATCATAATTAGAATCACTAGGTTTATTGTTAATTCCATCTACAACTTTAAACACGATATTTGGCTTAAATACCATATCACCTAATTTTAAGAATCTATCTATTACTTCGTGAGCAATAAATCTAGCACATTCAGTTCTAGCAAGACCAATATTTAAAGTGACATAATATGATGTTTGGCCCATTCTTGAATGATTCCCATTGCACCATAATATTAATTCAGCAATTGAATCACTGATTAAATCTTTATATTTTAGATAGTCAATATTTAATTTAGTCAAAATTTCATCGATTTCATTATCGAAATTAGCAAATGCCATACCACCAGATTGTTCATTACCTAGTTTAGTAAATAGTTTTTTGATGAATTCAAAAAGGTGGATTATCTTTCCTTGTTCACTAAATCCTTCAAATTCAGCATATGGAAACTTATTAATAATATCAAAAGTCAAGCAGTTATAAGTTAAATCATATGCATCTAAATCATGGATATGAATTGCTCCACTTCTATGAAGCTCTGCCCATTCAATTGGCAACGAATCTAATACTTTATTTTTATAAGTTTTTTCACCAACGTTATATATATAACCTACATAACTTGTTCTATTTGCAGCATTATCATTATTTAATTGTTTCATCCTTATTTGACCTCCTCGAATACTTGATTTTCTGATCCCACAAAAGGTTTAACAGTAGTCTTTAATTCTTGAATAAAATTACCAGTCTTAAGATATTTAACCTTATCTAATAAAATACTTGGAACATCTTCTTTTTGATGACCTGTATATAAAGTAATATCAAATCCTAAATCATTTAGCTTAGTAACAAGTTCTATTAAACCTTCTTTTTGCATTAAAGGTTCACCTCCAGATATTGTAATTTTCTTATTAAACACTTTCTTTGTTAATTCATTTACCAATTCATCAATATCTACTTTTTTACCTTTTTCAATATCCCATGTTGATCTATTTTGGCATCCTTTACAATGAAGATCACAGCCTTGCATAAAGAGAACAGTTCTAATGCCAGGACCATCAACTACGGAATTGTTATATCTAATTGAATTAATACGCATAAACATAATCTGAATCCTCCCAAGAGAGCTTTTCTAATATTTTAGTTTTCTTTATCTTATAAACTACTCTATCAAGTCTTGCTTGCTTGTCATATTTTACCTTTTGACTATGTAAATCATCTTCTAATCTTTCTTCAAGATTATCGATTAACTTTTGTTCTTGTCTTGAATGACATTTTAAATATGGATCGTTACCATTCATTTCAACTATCTCTTGAAATCTCTCACAATCAATCTTACTAACATTTAATATCGCGTCCTTATGGTCATGTTTTACTCTTGGAAAATCTCTAACCATTTTAGCAGCTTCTTTACCATCTTCTGCGATTACTGCAAATTTCACAGGTACATAATGCTTTTTACCTACGTGTCCACATTTAGCGATTACTTCATAATACTTTTTAGTTTCCATCATTGCTCTTTTCCTCCAATTTCACTTATAGTTTATCAAGTAATAATTCTTCTCGATAGGACGCTATTTGCACTACCTCTTTTCCCTTCTCGAATTCACAAAATTATTAACTTTTACAACTAAATTTTATGCTGAAATTGGAGTCCGTCATAGGACACCATTTGCACTATATTTACGCTTAAAACGCCTTAATTTAATTGTAATATATATATATATATATCAGGGCTTAAAACCCAAATTTAGGCGTAAAAAAAGGAGCCTCCTATTTAAGAAGCTCCATAAAATCTATTTCTAAAACCTCAGCAATATAAATAATAGTAGATAAACTATTAACACCATATTTAATCCATCTACGGATTACTGAAGGGTCTTGACCCATACCATCCAAAGCGAAAGAAACCTGTGTTTTATACTTAGATTCAGAAATAAATTTTTTAAGATTTTGACCAACCTTAGCTAGTCTTTCATCTACTTGTGTCATATGCAATACCTCCTTTGCGAAGGTATGTTTGTACCAATGCTCTAGAGTATTCTTCTGACACACTTATATTATATCAAAAAAAGAGCCGAATTTCCACGAATTCAGCCCTTCTAATGTAACACAAATAATAAATATGTTTATATATAATCTTTCATCTTTTCCTTATATTCTTCATAAGGAGCTAACTTTTTTCCAATTACATCGAATATAAGAGTTATTGTTTCAGTATTAGAAGCATTTCTTCCAGTAAATAAAATGAAGTTGCCGTACATGCAAAATAAATTAATATAGGCAAAAAATAATCCAACAGTTATTCCTGCAAATGCAAGTTCAAAAATTGTAGCTGTAATAGCTATAGATCCTTTAGACTGAACCCAAATAACAATTATATTACACATAACTGCTACATATGAGATTCTTCTAAACCATCTAAATCTCTTCTTCTCTTTATTAGTATCTCTCCATGTACCATCGGCATCTTGTACAAAGACAGTATTTGAATGATCTCTTAAATCAGAATCCAACATCTTCTTTCTAGCATTTACTGAATGTGAGAACATAATGCATGCAAAGATCAACCAAATATTCTCAAATAAAGTAAATGTAGAATACATCTTAAATGCAATACTTGTAAAAATTGTTGATAATACTCCAACTATTATTAAAGCAACGCATAAGACATTTACAATAGCTTTGGATTTATTAAATTCATTGATTGGGCCAAACCAAACATGCTCTTTTTTTGATTTTTTTACAAATTCTCTTAAGAGCTCTTGATTTGATATCTGAGGTTGTGGTCTAACTTCAGCATTCTGTTTAACAGATTGGCTACTAAGCTTATTTAGCAAATCAAGAATTTGTTCATTTTGAGCTTGTGTAACTGATTGTGAAGCTTCAATGGAATCTAATCTATCAAATACATTTTGAGGCTTATTTTCCATTCTTAATCGCCTCCAACTTTAATCTTTCAGCAGCAAGTTCTTCATCTGTAATGTCTCTACCATCAATTAATTTTGATGTTCTTCTAGCAATAATTCTATTTTCTACTAAATAATCCTGCATATTATTAAGCATATCAATAGTCTTATTTAGTTTTTCTTCCATAGAATTTAACTTAATATCTTTTAAAATACTGATTTGAGCTTGTAGCTTTTGGTTTTGTTCATCAAGATTTAAAAGCTCAATATCCTTGATGGATAATAGAGACTTATATTGTTCTAAATCCTGTTCTGATAATTTATTATTATCGTAAGATTCCTTTAATTCTTCTTTTAATCTTAGAACTTCTTCTCTATATTCATTATTTAATCTTTCAGTTTCACCAAATATTGATGTAAAGTACTCTGCATCATATTCAATCTTTATGCCTTTTATAAAGACAATATAATAATTAATCAAATCGTAATAAACTTTTAAATAGTTGATGACACTATCTATTCCTAATGTTTTTTCTTTCTTATGTTTATGGTCATTACATTTCTTAATATAGTCAGGAAGTTTGTTATATGTATAATCATCTAACTTAAGTACATTAATAAAGAAGTTTTTAATTGACTCTTCTTTAACAAGATAGCCACATGTTCTAGAATCATCATATGTTATATTATTTTCATCTAAGAAATACTTAATTGTAGCTTCTAATAGATCAAGATAGGAATCATAAAAAGAATTACTCTTTGATTTTATATTTCTTTCAAGAGTATTAAATCTAGTTATAAGTGATTCATTAAACATTTTCATCTTCTAAAACCTCCTATAGTATCAATATCTATGCTCGAACCATATCTTTCATTAATAATCAAATATAATTCTGTATAATCAACTCTTGGAACAAATGGGTATGAATTAGCTTTCTTATACGAAAATATGCTACCAACAGCTTTGTTTAAAGAAGTAAATCCTACCCAAGTATTAATTCTATCCAAGAATAACTCGTTACAATATCTAGTCTCTCTTCTCGTCAATTTCTTGATTTCATAAATGTATAAATCATCTGGATGATACTTCGGAGAAATACCATCTTGCTTTAAGACATATTTATTTGAATTTGGATAAAATAATTTTTCATTTACAAGTTCAGTTAAATACTTCAAATTAGGCATATCATAATGATCTTTTGCAAAAATTCTAAACTTATAAAAAGGATCAATTTCAACTATCATTCGCTTTGCAGAAATTGGAAACATCATAAAATTTTCACTAAAATTTCGATGTAAATGCATCCATCTAGCTATTTCCATCTTATTTTGCAAATCTTTTTCTTTTTCAAAAACCTCCATAAGGAAGTTTGTCTTTTTAATATTGTGGACTGTTATACCATTCCATCCTTTTTCATTTTCTGATGTCATCCCGACGTCAGTAATTACATATTCATCGTGCACATATTCTGAATCCCAGAATGCAACATAACCATTATTTATTACTTCAGCCCACCTATGAGCAGGATACGTTTTATCTGGATGTTTTAAAATATCTTCTGGAGTACCATTAGAATCTAAGATAACATTTAATGTTCTCATCCAATATTCAAATGGCGTTTCTCCTTCGATTATTTTTTCTTGAAATGGATGTTCAATAGGTCTAGCTTTTATTTCTTCTTCGCTTAAACCTTTTTCTTTGCCAAATTTAATCCAATGGTCTTTTAAATTATCGTAAAACTTTCGTTCAGTTTGCATAAACTCCTCATTGCCCATGCTCCTAATTGTTGAAATTAATAAAAACTTTTTAATTAAATTTAATTCATCTCTTTTTAATTCAATGGTTCCTTCTGCATTTAGAATTTTGTTTGAAAATAAATTACCAAACTGTGACTCAATTCTTTTATTTAATTTTTCTTCTACTTCGTTAGAATAAAAGTTCTGTTCAGAAAATGTTTTATCAATTTTGACATTTTCCTTATACTTACCAGTTTTAACATTAAAAAGGCAAAGTCTATCAGAAAATCTTCTTAATGTAAGCATAGGTACATAATGTGAATTAGCCATATTCTTTGCCTCCTTATTTTTTCACTCAAACGACTTCATTCAACTAATTTTTGCAGGTTATTTTATCCTTTTTCTGAATTGAGAGTAAAATAACTAGCATTATTTGATTCTCATCTATTTTAAAGTTAATGTAGTAACAACATCTTCATCGCCAAACAAATCAATTAATTCACTTTTCGATAAATTAATGTGTCCTAATTTTGTGTAAGTCCAAGTATTTGAATCATAGAATATTACTATCTAGTTAGATGAATATAGAACTATATCTCCTGGATTAGTAGTTATTCTAGTATCAGATGATGGCAATGTAGAGCTAATTGATCCTACCTGCTCCAATCCACCATACTTACTCATATCTATAAATGCGTAATAAGCAGTAAATACAGCATATACGTAGCTTAGTTCTTTCATAAAGTCAGATAGTTTAATGTTGTTCCACAAATTGTATAAGGAAAATAATATACTTTTTTGTTTCATCAAATTTAATATCTTTTAGAAACTCTTTATTCATTCTTTTCCCTCCTAAACATTTCACAATTTTTATAATTAACATTTAGCAAAAGCGATGTTTTTTTAAATACTTTTTCACTTTATTAGCTTGCTTGATATCATTTTAATATTTTTTTAGAAAAATAATAATTTTTAATTGCCACTTTATTGCCATTTTTAAGGTAAAATAATACCAAAAAAAAGCTAAAAGTGGTAAAAATGTTAAAAAAAGCAAAAAAATAGCTCAAGCAACTAGCAATAGAAAAGTTGGATATCTAAGCCATTTTTCAAAAAAATATAGTTAAACGAGTAAAAATAACTCATTAAAAAACTCTAATGGCAATGATTAACTATTTTAATACAATTGCAATCCCCTTACTATTTTTTGCAACCCCCTAAAGAAAAATGCGACCCTTTTAATTAATATTTCTTAGGAAAGTAAAATTTTCCAAATTGACACAAATACTTGTCCAATTCTTTTAACGAAAATTCTTGTAACCCATAATACTCTCTAAATTTTAATAAAATATTTTTAAACTTACAATAATCTTTTAAATCCTCATTTTTAAAATTATAGAATTTATCAGCCTTTCTAAAATATCGTAAAACAATATCAACATATGAGTCATAGATAGGAAATTCCACTTGATTATGATGACTGCAATATTTTGAAGCAAATGAATAAAAATACTTTTTCTTTCCATTAATTGTTACCGTTGCAATATCATTAACCAATTTTATATCTCCATTTGCTAATCTTTCATCAATATCTAATTCTAAAATTCTACAAGCTACTGGATAAATTTTAAAAATATTAGTACTGTAGAAATCATTAAGAATACTACATTTAATCATTATATTTTTTAATTCTTTATTACTTTTATAACTTCCAGCAAAAAGCTCATCAATTGCTTCTTCTTGAATACTATAATCTTCTAATTCATTCCATTTTTCCAACCAATATAATACTTGCACTTTGGTTGGTGATGGAATTAAGGCTTTATCAAGCACAAAACCACCTCATTATAAAGTTATCTTTTAAAATCATTCCTTACTTGAATATATTTCATCATTTATATCATCTGGGGCATTAAAAAATAACTCTTCTATATCATTAAATATGTTTTCAAAAAAATCAGAAACGTTTTCTAAGACTATTGAAATGTATTCTTCATCACTTTTAAATGTATCTCTAGGATTTGCAAAAATAATACTCTTAGCCATTGCATCATATGACTTTTTCATAACATTATAGCGTCCACCTAAAAGTGGAGTATTCTTCGCAAAATTATGCCATCTAAGCCTTGTAGCCTGATCATCAGATGGACCAATGTATAGCGTTATTTTTACACCATCAGATACAGTATTTTTTATTTCATAAACAACTAAATCTCGAATACCATCCCAGGTACCATTACCTTTTTGACCTACTTTATTTCTAATACTTACACCAGTAAATCTTAAAGAGCCATTACTAAATTTTAAAATATGAATTTTAGATATTTTTTCTTGTTCATCTAGAATGTCTTTAATTTTAATATCAATTAAATCTCTTAAAGGGGTCTTACTATTATCCAAATTTGGAACTGACAAAACATCCTCAGGATCTAATTCAAGAGATTTTTCTCTAGGTTCTTTCAGAAATTCTAATCCTAATACTCTTAATTTTGATTCTTCATCAAATTTAACATCCCATCTATTTTCTAAGAATTCTAATAATTTAAGGCCTCTTTCTTTAATACATTCTGGAGTCCAATCTTTATATTGAACCACTTCAACTTCAGAATGTGACCCATTAGAATATCCACGTCTCTTCTTACCTATTGGATTCTTTTTATCTTCAAATTCATCATTTTGAAGAGCAGAATTTACGCTTTGAGAAAGTGCCAACAAATTGCCTAAAGAGTTAGCTAAATAGTGAAATTCTTCACTTGTATAATCTCTAAATTGATTACGCCAATAATATTTAGTTGGTGTTTGTGGAAATATGTGCTCAATAGATATTTTATCTTTTTCACTTTTAGTGAAACTATCCCAATCAGTTAATTTAGGAACAAATGTCTTCTCATATAATGACATTTCATATTCAAATAAGAAATATCTTAAATCTGACCAAGAATAATATCCATTGCTTTTTTTAAATAAACCTTGAATTTTAGTGCTAAAAGTCTCAATAGCTTCATCCTTTACATTATTAAATTTATCTTCTAATGATTTAATTATTTCATCAATAGTTCTTTCTTCTTTATATAATTCTCTAGCAAAATTATATGTAATAGTTGATTGATAGCTTGCTTGCCATCTTGCCATACGGAAATACACGAAGATTGATTTTTCAATAATTTTAAATAATTTTACTCTCTTTTCTGGTGTAGTTTCTTTGTTTAAGAATGATGCAACTACTAAAGTTCTAAAATAGTTAATTCCAATCCTATTTAATTTAGAAATCCATTTCTTTTCTTCATCAGTAAATAATTTACATTCATTTGGATTAAATGAATAATACCAATACTGTGCAACAGATTTTAAACTATCAATATATGATTTAATTTCAGTAGGAGTAAGCACACCATCATTTTCATTCATTTCAAAGTTTTGTAATTCTTCTTCATCAAAATCAATATCTTCATCAAGTTGAATTTCATGAGGCTTCTTATGTAGTCCATATACAGCTTTCGCAGTAAAATAATCACCAAGTAAGAAATCAATATAATCATTACCTGTATTTCTTGAATATTTAAAGAATAATGTCCAATGATTTCTTAAATATTCATCATCATTAAGAGGTTTATCTTTATTTCTACCAAGCTCAAAATATACTTCTTTCCAAGCATCATTTATATCTTTTCTAATTTGTCCTTTAGCATCTTTTGACAATACTTCATCAGGATAAATAGTTGTCAAATAAATCAATCTATTTTTTAAAATTTCAAGATTAGATAATTTTTTACCACGATTATTCATTGTTTCAAAAGCAACGAATACATCAAAATCATCTTCAATATAGTGAATATTAAATTGTAATCTATTAACAAGTTTTCTAAATAATGATTCTAAGCCTTCAAGACCTTTTTCTTTAAACAAAGACTCTATATTATCATCAAAGAATTTTTTGGCATTTTCTAAATTTAATGTATAAAAAGTTTCTTGTAATGAGCCAGTTTGTCCCTCACCAAAAATATAATACCTTAGAAATTCAAAACTAGGGTTATCTACTTCATAACCAAATTTAAAGGCTTTATTAATTTTAAAAGGCTTTTTATATTCAACAATATATCTTGATTTAATTTCATCTAAATCATCACCATTTAAATATTCGATATTATTATTAGCTGCAAATTTAATAATAGAGCTTGCCAAAATTATAAAAGTAGTTAATCTTTGTTGACCATCAACAACGTGGAAAGCACTATAGTCTTTTTCTTTTATAATCCATTGCTCTTCATTCCATTTAGAATAAATATCTTCTTTTAAAAGCTTCAAAGATAGCATACCAGTATAATGATATCTATCTTCTGTGAGATTGTTTAAATCATCCCAAAAATCTTCAAGTTGAGAATTTGTCCAGGCATATCCCCTTTGATAATCTGGAATTCTATATATTCTTTTATCGAACAATTGTGACAATGAAATTAAATCATTCATATTTAATACCTCTCCTAATCAATAACAAAATTTATTTTGTATTTGAGATAATGCTAACCAAAATTGTACCTATATTTACTAGTTTATAATTAACATCTGATTTTAAAATTCTACAAATTATTTATTCAATATCCAATATAAATATTGGTAATTAATTACAATGGCTTAATAAAATTTTCAGCAAGAAAAACATATAGTTCTTTTTCTATTGAATCATCTAGCCTAGTCCATACTCTACCAGTTTTCTTTATTTTAATAGGTTTAGCTAATCTTTTTGGATTAATAAAACCATAAGCCCAATATGTAGCATTCATATCTTCTACTTGAAATTGCATACCAGACCATTTCCCTGTTGCATGCCATTTACAATATTCCTCAGCTGTGATATGTTTAGTTCCTATGAGTTCAACTGTAACAATAATGGCAGATTTCTTTGTATCTACTAAGGCTATTAATCCACGCTTATTAGTATTGTAAGCACGAGCATCATAAAATTTTGTACCATCTAAAATTTCATCTAAATATTCTCTTAACATTATTAATCAATGCATCATAGCTAAACATTCTCCATCTAACTAAAAAATGAGTTCTTTGTGGCATCAGAACTCTAGACCAATCACTGATTCCGTGACCGAATGTGCACTTCCTTTTAACGAGTCCAAGGCACTACGCTCAACTCGGCTCCACGAATACTTAGGAAGCACCTACGAAGTACATGTATTTACTTGTGTATATTTTACCATATACTAAACAAAAAATCTATCAGATGGCATTAACTGATAGACTGTATTAAAGATGTATAGTAACAAAACTAAAAACTAATTACTATATTTATCTTCTATATTAAAATAATTACATAATAATCGATACCTAGCATTCTTCAGCATAATAATCTGATTAGATTTCATAAATTCAAATTCATAAGAGATAATTTTTATAACATGTATATTTAAGTACTTAATACCAACCTAAAAATTAAATATTATTACTTATCTTAATACTTTTTTTAATTTTCTTTACTTAAAAAATTCATTATAAGTTTAATTATAACTTCTTTTTCTTCCGGATTTGATTCAGCAGTTAAAACGGTAATTGCAACTAATGTATCGTTTGATATTATTATTTTGCCATTTTTAATTAACGCGTGATTTCTATTTAAAAATTCCAAAAATAATGTTGCCGCAATTCTTTTACAACCATCAATAAATGGATGATCTTTCACTATAAAATAGAGCAAATGTGCAGCTTTTTCTTCTAATGAAGGATAAACTTCTAGTCCAAAAATATTTTGATAAATTGCAGCTAGAATTCCTTCTAATTTTCCATTTTCTTTTTCAACACCAAATACAGATGACATATTTTTAAACTTCATCGAATCAATAATAATTTTACAATCAGAGTAGGATAATTTATATAATGTTTCATTACCTTTTGGTTTAACTAAACATTGATGATCATAATCATCTAATAAATCTAAAGCCTTAGTATATTTTTCTATAACATTAACTAATGCTTCTTGGTCAATATTTAATGATGATGCAAGCATCTTATTTTGTACTTCAATTGTTTTATTAAGCACTTCTATTCTTTTTTTATTAATGGAATAACCTTGTATTAAGTATTCTTTTAGAACTTTGTTAGCCCATTTTCTAAAAATAATACCTCTTTGCGATTTTACTCTATAACCAACAGAAATAATCATATCAAGATTATAAATTTTTATGGTACGATTAACTTTTCTATTTCCCTCAATTTGAACTATCGAGGATTCCTCGACTGTTGAAATATCTAATTCGTTTTCTTTCAAAATATTTTTTATATGTAAACTGATATTATCAATTGAAACTTCAAATAATAATGCCATTTCTTTTTGTGTAAGCCAAACAGTTTCATTATTAATATCTGCTCTAACATCAATTTCAAAACTATTGTCTACAAATTTTACAATTTTAAATTCATTCATAAAATATCTCGACACTCCTTTCTTGCTTGCAAAAGCTTTATCTAATATCATCATAACTATATTATATATTTTTTTGTATGCTTTATCGACATATTTTTTTATTTTTCAAATTAATCTTTATAGAAATAATAGGTAACTAACTTTTACTTTTTTACTAATGCCTTTCATGCCAAATGTTATCATTTTAACAATTTTTTTAAGAAAACAACAAATTGTTATTGCCACTTTATTGCTATTTTCAAGGTAAATAATACAAAAAATAGCTCAAGCTAACAAGTACATAAAAACTTGATATCTAAGCCATTTTTCAAAAAAAATATAGTTAAATAGCCAAAAAAAATTCATAAAAACAACAATGATTGTCTGATTACAAAAATTGATACAATGCATACCATAAACACCGAAAATTTTCACACCAAACTATTTTTAATTAATTTCTTGTAAAACGATATTCTTTTTTAACTATTACTGAATCAAAAAATCTTTCTTGGGACTCAGTCAATGCGTTAATTGCATCATCTGAATAATCATTCCCATTTTTAGAAACAATAAGTTTTTTATCGTCATCATTAGGCCTATTGCTTCTTCAACGGCATCTATATACCAAATTGTTCCATTATCCACTGGACATCCACATTTTACCACTACCCAGCATTCGCTTACTTTATTGTAATTTTCCTGTAACCATTAACGTAACTCATCACGATTTTTTGCTGGTAATAAATTCTTAAAATTCATTTCTCTTTCATCACAAATTCTAAGTTGTTTATTTCTTCTTTTTCGACTTTGGAGCTGGCAGTTCATCATACATTGCATAAAACAAGCTCGTCAAAAATTCCTTATTATCAACTTCATCTACCAGCAACATCTCTTTAGCTCCTTCATAGGGTAATTCATACGAAGGTGTCGGCATATAACTAATTGCTGATTTTACTGGTTTAACAAGTAATCTATCATCATAGATACCGCCTACAATCTTGCCACGATAATAAATAATAAATTCTCCCATCATAGCTCGATAAGTAATTTCTTCTAATTCAGATATCTGTCCTAAAATAAACTTTAAATATTTCTTGCTTGATGCCATATTTTCACCTCAAATTAATGCCTAAAACCGTAGAAAATAATGTCAGTAATATACCTAACATATTTTTCTTTGCTTTTCAATAATGTTAAATATAATGCTAATAATTAAACTAATTAGACTAACAATTAATGTTTGGTTAAAGAGCAAAATAGTTTCTGATATTTCATATTTAAATTGCCCTGAGGAAGTAAGCACATGTCTATTAAACTTTAAAAGACCTGGGAAATTATAGTTTAATGAATAATAAAAATTACCAGTTCTAGCACGATAAAAAAACATAAAGCACTCAATATTTATAATAACGACTGCTATAAAGATTAAGGTAACTATTAAAAAATCTACTTTATTTCGTTTCTTATAATTTGCAATTGTAAACACAAAAACAATTAATATTGCTAAAAGGCAAAGTGGATAAATCACGCCATAAACATCTAAAACATCAGCACATAGCCAACCAATTAGAGCAATAATGAAACAAACCACAAAAGAGACTAAACTTAATACTAAAGAATAGTGATAAGGATTTGACCTATGATTTAGTAAATTAGATGAATCTAAAGTTTCTGTTAAAGCAGAAAAAACAGACTTTAATGCATCATTTTTACTTTCACCATTCTCTAATGATAAATTATAATCATCAAAACAAGTTTGAGTAATCTCTTCAACGATTTTTTCATCTATAATCTTCCTGTTTTTTAACTCATTTCTTACTCTTTTTTTTATTATTTGATATTCTGTTTTCATAGTCATCACCTATCATAATTTGTAATAAATGTAAACTTTTTATGTAATAATTTCTATTTGATAAATAGAAGTTTTTACCTTTTTCTGTTAACGCATAGTACTTTCTTTCTTGATTTTGTGTAGATATCTCAATATCATAAGACACTAAGCTATCCTTTTCCATTTCTTTTATGGCAATAAGAGCAGACGAACTACTTATTTTTACATACCCTTCACCATTTTTTGATATTTTTTACTATGTTATATAAATAATCTCGTTGTCTAAATAGATATGCACATATTGATTATTTTTGTATAACCTTTTATGAATTCGCTAGAGCTAATCAATTCCTATTACCCCATATCTTAATTACTATCAGTTTTTATTAATTAGTTAAACTATGTTGTTATTTTAATTCATTATTTATATTTGTCAAAATATTAACGTTATTTGATAGATGAGTATAGTAATAAAAATTTTTATGCAAGTAAAAGTTTATTGTGCTAAATAACTACTTCTGTTCATTCACGCATTTATACCTTAAATTAAATCTCGTTGTTACACTTATTATCAAATTCGAACTACGAATTTGAATATAAAAAAAGGCTTGAAACAGCAATTATTACTGTATCAAACCATTACTTCTTATATGGTGCCGGGAACAGGGCTCGAACCTGCGACCTACGCGTTACGAGTGCGTTGCACTACCAACTGTGCTATCACGGCAGTTTATAGCATAAAAATGCTATAAATTTTATGAAGGTAAATTATTATTTTCTGCTTCCTCTAATTCAATTTCATCAAGCATCTTTGAGGTTTCACTCAAATCATCTACAACCTTTTGAGCCATTTCTTTGTAGAATTTTTTTCTTTTGCCACAAGCTATTTGTAAAAACATTTTTTCTTTTTCTTCTGTATCAAGTTCTATAATTGTTCTTCTTTGTTTATGAAGAGCATCTAAGATAACTTGTTCGAATTCTTCCTTAGATATTTCTGTAGGTGGGATAAAATTTGCATCATCAACTACATCATACTCTTTAAAAATATAACCACAATCATTGCAAAATAATGTCATTCCATGAAGCTCGAGATTTTTCAAATATTGTTCATCATTATATAAATCATAAACAATAGCTTCATTAAGAATTTGTTTAAGTTCAAGAGGCATATCCTTCTCGTTTTCCTTCATTATTTCTTTAAGTTCTATTTTTAGTTCATTATAGTCTCTTTCTTGCTCAATGTTTGTCGAATGACAAAAAGGACATCTATACATAAAAACCTCCGTGAAACAAGATAATTAAGCTTTAATTTCAATTAAAAGAAAACGTCTCTTGCTTTATCCTTAATTTCTTTAGATGCAGTAAATGGAATTCTTGTTGTATAACCTTGCTTTGCTGCTACAATCATCTTTGTTGGCCATTCTTGAATTGCTTTATTCCATTGATATACACTATCATTATATACCTCACGAGCAGCTGTAATTTCACGTTGAAGGTATGAGTTTTGTTGCATTGCATCAGCAATTTCTTGATGAGCCTTTAAATCAGGATAATTTTCGAATGCAATATTAATTTTTCTTGAAACGCCATCAAGAGCACCGGAAAGTTCATTTCTTGCTGCATCATCAGCAACATTACCAGAACGATATTTTGCAATTTCTGAGAATGTTGTTTTATCAAGATCAATTGCTTTATCAAGAAGCTTAGCACAGTTTTGTAAAATAACAACTCTTTGTTCAAGATAATTATCAATTTGTGAAGCATTATGTTGAATCTTTTGTTCAAGCTGACGTAGATACTTAGCTGCGTTAATTTTCTTAATTAAGAAAACAACACCTGGAATAATACATAAGCACCATAAAATTACTTCAAAAATTGTTGAGCCAACGCCTACCTTAACAGGAATTTGCTTTTGGATAACATTAATATCCTTACCCTCTTCATTAACAGGACCAGTCATTTCATCTAATTGATTTGCCATATTATTCTTTTTCTCCTTTTCTCGCAAGTAGCGAATTAAATTTTAAAGATGAATTCTCATCTAACTCTTTATCAAGTAAGACAGAGAATAATCCTCTTTCGTATATTATAGCATTATTTTTACTATATTGTGACATAAATTGTGAAAATTCACTATTATTTTTTTCTTTTAAGTATTCATTCTTTCTAAGCTTAGTATTTTTAGCCTCCATTAAGGTGTTTTTTACAATTGGAATATATTCATACCAAACTACAGGTACAGCATGCATTCTTCCATCGCCACCAAGTTTTGATACAACAGTTGTTTGTTTTACAGCTTTAAATGAATGTGCTTCAATTGTAACTTGATCTGACTTTCCGTTTTTAGCGTCAAACTTAGTCTTTATAATCAAGTTTGTAGAGCTTTCCGGATGTTTAAGCAAATCCTTATCAAAACGATTGGCTAATGATTCATGCTCATAGCTTGTTATATTAGCTCTGTATGGAGTATTATAAATATACTCTTGTGTTTTAATTTGCTGATAGCTTGGTATAGCTAGCAATGGTGCTAAATCAAAGTATAAGCTTTGATAATATTCATCGTTAAATTCAACGAAATTCTTCTTAGCTTCATCAACATCAAAGTGATGAAAAATAGACATATCTGGATTATAATCAAAGTTTTGTGAATGGCTAGAAATAATATAATTTAATTTCTTATGCTTGTAAAAATAAAAATCATCACCGTATGGTACCTTACTTTTTAATAAATCAAGCATATTTTTTTGAGCAAGTGGGGTAAATAACAGTCTAAACTCAACCTCATTATCTCTATCATCACCATTAAATAATGCATCAAATTCATTGTTAGCCATTACCGTAAAGTTTTCGCCATTCTTAGTAGCTTTTTCTTCCTTCTCCTCAAGCTTTTTAGTCTCACGCTTTACATACTTTTCAAGCTGACGTTCATTCATACCATTAATATTTGTTGGTTCATGACCAAATGATAGGTTTGGAGCGGCATCACAGCCATAAATCAAACGCGTATCATAATAATAGTCAGGTGCCGGCTTAGTAACACTCGCTGTTAACGTTTGCGAATGATGAACTGTTCTTGTACCATTTTTACTACGTTCTATTGTAGTCCAGTGAATGACAATGGAGCCAGTATAAACTTTTTGAACCATTTGCATATTAAAAGTATTAACAATTACAAATGGATTTCCAACAATTGAACCAGAAACAACATAATTAACTGAAGTATTAGGATCAGTAACCTCGCCTAAATTAAACTTTTCATGTAAATATTCATACTTATCCGCATCAAAAATATCATCAAGTTGAATTAAAGGTGATGTATGTTCAATAATTTCTGATGTCATATAGTAATCATAAAGACTGTTAAGAGGAGCCATCTGATTATAAGCAATTACTTTTAAGTCAGATGCTTTTTTATAGAACTCTTCTTTTTTTCGCTTGCGTTCTTCAATTATTTTATTAATTTTTGTAAAAACTGCAACAAAAGAAAAAATACCAAGTGCAAAAATAGCAATTCCTAAAACAATAAACAAAGCGCTTGAACTCTTAATGCCACTAAAAGCCATAGCTAAGCCTGAAATTAAAGCAGCAATGCCAACAATTACTAATATGATTTTTATACCCCTAACACTGCCTTCTTTTTTTTCATAATATTGGCCTTGTTCAAACTCATTCTTATATTTTTTTATCGTTTCCCGATTAGCATTCGCATCAATTTTAGATTCTTTAACTAATTCTTCAAAATATTTTTCTCCATTTTCATGTTGAAGTTGTTTAAATTTACTATTAAACATTTTTAAGGGTTCTAGTATTGAATCATCCTTCATATTCATCCCTCCTTCCTTAAATTATAACATTTTTTAACAATTTTTAAACTACCTATTTATATCAATTAATACATATTCATTAAAAATACAAGTGTTATAAGGTATAGCCCACTGAGAAATACCTGATGAAACAATAAATGTTGTGCTATCAATTGTTTTTATTCCATAAGTTTGATCATTTGAAGCCATTACAATAAAATTAATCGGAAATAAATTACCACCATGTGTATGACCAGATAAAACTAAATCAGCCATATCTTTTTCATTTGCATAATCATTAGGCTGATGGTCAAGCATAATAATATACTTATCCTTAGAGATATTCTTAGTAAGCTCTAAGGCCTCCATCCTTCCTTCAAAAGATCTATCATAACGGCCAACAAGAACATAATTTTCTGTTAAATTATATACCTCGTCATGTAAAATAATCACATTATTTTTTAAAAGCTCATCATATAAATCATCAAGACTAAAGCCTCTGTAATTAGAATTATAATAGCCTTTATCATGATTTCCTAAAATAAAGAAAACACCATATTTTGTTTTAAAGCTGCCAAGAGCTTTACAGGCTCCTATCATATCACTTTTTTTCGTCTCATCATCAACAAAATCACCAACAATAACTAAAAGATCAGGATTAGTTTTTTCAATATCAGAAAGTCGTTTTGAAAAGCTTTTACCATCTAATGTGCAGCCTAAATGAACATCCGTTATTTGAGCAATTCTTAATGATTCATCTGTTTTATCAGTTTTAAGATCATATTTAGTTTCAAAGATATGAAGGCTTAATACAAATAAGGCAATACTCATTATGACGGCCGTAAAGCCTAAAACAATACCATTTAAAACATTTGCATGAATTATTTTACCTTTATTTTTTATTCTTACAATTAAATTAGCAATCATATAAAAAAGCATTAAATGCACAACAAAAATAGCTACACCCCATAAATAAAAGATGGCTACTATAATAAAAGGAAGACACATAGCTAAAGGTACTAAATAATTATATGGCTTCTTTTTATTTTTAATAAATGAAAAACGCTTAAATTGAAAATATATGTATATCAAACATAAAATTAATAATATCCAGACCATGAAATTCATAAAATCACCACGTCAAGATTATACAACATATTTCCTTTTTTTACATTATTTTTCCAAAAAACAAAAAAAGGGGCTGTAAAAAAATAAACAGCTTCTAAAAATAAAAAAGAGGTTCAAACTCA
>ERZ780141.590-NODE-590-length-26578-cov-6.835878_pt1 | contig 26578 bp, 21 predicted proteins | sample MGYA00433080_ERZ780141 | MGnify/ENA primary metagenome ERZ780141 (study PRJEB29588, sample SAMEA2154047) | human gut metagenome | biome: human gut; feature: human-associated habitat; material: faeces | place: Denmark | collected 2008/2010 ... | reverse complement strand
CTGTGACAGCCGACACTCACTATAAGGTGACAATCACAGACAACGCTATCCACAGCTTTAAGATTGTGGCTTTGAACGAAGGTGGCCGCAGTTTCGATTCTGAAGTTCTTGCCCTTGGTGTGGCAAAAGATTCTAAGGGAATGGTGATGGTGGTAAATGGCTTTACTCGCATATCTGCTCCAGATTCGTTTGTGGCAGGAGAAGGAGAAAATGCTTATGCCGGATTCCTCGACGATAAGGACTCAGGTGTGCCATACCTATATGATATCTCTTATATTGGTTCTCAATTTGAGTTCCGTCGCAACCTCCCGTGGAAGGACGATGACGCAGCCGGATTTGGCGGTAGCCATAGCAACTACGAAAACAAGGTGATTGCAGGTAATACATTTGACTATCCAGTGGTGCATGGCGCAGCAGTGATGAATGCAGGCTATTCGTTCGTTTCGTCGAGCGTAAAGGCTGTGGAGGACGGTTTGAAGCTTGACGGCTACTTTGCTCTCGACCTTATCCTCGGCAAGCAAAAAGAAATCAAGGTCGGTCGTGGTGCGGTGCCAAACCGCTTTAAGATCTACACAGATGGGCTGATGAAAGCGTTGACTGGCTATACAGCAAATGGCGGTAACGTGATGGTGACCGGATCGTATGTCGCAAGTGATGTGTGGGACGGCATCACATCGGGCAAGACCGAACAAAAGTTTGCAAAAGAAGTGCTTGGATATGAGTGGCGTGTAGGTCATGCAGCAATCACTGGCGAGGCATACAGCGTGGTATCGCCATATAAGCAATTGCTCGTGGGCGACACTTATAAATTCAGCAACACCAAGAATGAGAAAATCTACTGTGTGGAATCGCCAGATGGCGTGATACCAGGCAGCGATAAGGCAAACACCATCATGCGCTATAGCGAAAACAACATACCTGCGGGTATCGCAGCCGATATGCAAAACTATCGCACTGTGGTGATTGGGTTCCCATTTGAGACTATTCAGTGTGGCAATTGCCGAGACAAGATGATGGGCGAGGTGCTAAATTTCTTCGCAAAATGAGATGACAGACATTAATTATAAGATACAAACAAAACATGATTGATTCATTCGTTTTATTTTCAGTACAAGAAGCAGCTGCAGCTACTATTGCCGGATTGAAGGCAACTGCTGTGGCAGGGAATTGCTATGTACTGAATGCAACTCCGGAAAATGTGACCGTTGATGGTGCAGAGGTGTTGAACATTAATGGAGAAACCTCTACTGCAATGGTGAGAACTATCGCAGAGGCAGCCAAGGGAGAGTATACTCTTATTTACAGCAATGGCGACGTGCTGAAGCTCGGTTTGCACGCCATTGAAAGAATGCTGCAAATAGCTGAGGACAGTGGTGCAGTGATGTGCTATGCTGACCGCTATCAAGAGCGTAAGGGCGAGATTGTAAAGGCTCCAGTGATCGACTATCAACAAGGTAGTCTTCGCGATGATTTCGACTTCGGTTCGGTGATTTTGATAAAGACTGCGGCTTTGAAGCAAGCAGTAAGCGAAGTGACAGGCGACTACAAGCATGCAGGCATGTATGACTTGCGTCTGCGCTTGAGCGAAATGGGCGAATTGGTGCACATCAACGAGTATCTCTATACAGAGGTAGCAATGGACTTGCGCAGCAGTGGTGAGGCAATCTTCGATTACCAAAATCCAAATAATCGCGACAAGCAGCTTGAAATGGAAGCCGTTGTCACAGAATACCTCAAGCGTGTGGGCGCTTACCTCGCTCCAGGCGAATATGAGGAAATCAACCTCAAGGAAGGTGAATTTGATGTGGAATGTACAGTGGTGATCCCTGTGCTTAACCGCGTTCGCACAATCCGTGATGCTATCAAGTCGGTGCTTAATCAGAAGGCTGACTTCAAATATAACTTGATTATCGTGGATAATCACTCTACTGACGGCACTTCGGAGGCTATCGAAGAATTTACTAACGACGAACGTGTGATCCACATCATCCCAGAGCGTCACGACCTTGGTATTGGCGGATGCTGGAACTTGGGTGTAGACGACAGCCGTTGCGGACGCTTTGTGATTGGTCTTGATAGCGACGACGTGTATAAGGTGGACAATGTGCTCACCCTTATTGTGAACGAATTCTATCGTTCGAATAGTGCTATGGTGGTTGGTAGCTACGAAATCACCGACTTTAAGATGAACATCCTTCCTCCAGGCGCAATCTTGCACAAGGAGTGGACTGAAGAAAACGGTCGTAACAACTTGCTCCGCGTGAACGGTGTGGGTGGTCCTCGCGCATTCTTCACTCCAATCTATCGCAAGCACTACTTGCCTAACACTTGCTATGGCGAAGATTATGCTATGGGTTTGAACATAACTCGCCGTTACCACATGGGCAGAGTATGGGAAGTGCTCACTTGCGCTCGTCGTTGGGAAGACAACACCGATGCCGATCTCGACGTGTTTAAGATGAATGCCAACAACCTCTACAAGGACCGCACTCGCACCTGGGAGTTGAAGGCTCGCATCGCTTACAACAAGAATAAGAAAAAGTAACCGACTATAAATTCTAAAAACAAAACCAAATTATGGCTCAAACAATTAATTGCTTTTTACCATTTGCCGATGTCAACCAAGTATCGGCTACCGTAGCTGAATTGAAGGCTAACGCATTGGTGAAGAAAATTTATTTGCTCCAACTCGAAGGTGCAGAAGGTACTGTAGAGGGTTGCGAAGTGATTAAGATTGACGGTCTTACTTCTACTAAGACTATCAAGGCAATCGCAGAAAAGGCTGATAGCGACTTCGTGTTGTTCTATCAGAAATATGATAACTTGAAGTTCGGTCCATTCGCTCTCGAACGCATGGTGAAGATCGCAAGCGACACTCAAAGTGGTATGGTATATGCCGACCACTACAACGGCGACCACTATAGCGAAGAAGGCTTGCCAACAAGCACCAAGGCTCCTGTAATCGACTATCAATTCGGTAGCCTCCGTGATGACTTCGATTTCGGTTCTGTGCTTTTGTTCTGCGCTGACTGCTTCAAGAAGGCTGTTGCTGCTATGAAGGCTGACTATCAATTCGCTGGTCTTTATGACTTGCGCTTGAAATTGTCGCAATTTGCTGAACTCACTCACATCAACGAATTCCTTTATAGCGATATCGAACTCGATACTCGTAAGAGTGGCGAAAAGATGTTTGACTATGTTGACCCAAAGAACCGTGGTCGCCAAATCGAAATGGAACAAGCTTGTACCGAGCACCTCAAGGAAATCGGTGGTTACTTGGCTCCAGAATTCAAGCACATTGAATTTAGCGAAGACAACTTCCCTGTAGAAGCTACAGTAGTAATCCCAGTTCGTACACGCGAACGCACTATCGCTGATGCTATCGAAAGCGCTCTTGCTCAAAAGTGCGATTTTAAGTTTAACATCATCGTTGTAGACAACTGCTCAACCGACCGCACTACAGAAATCATCAGAGAACGCTTCGGCAACAATCCACAAGTTATCCACATGCTCGCTGGTGATATCGGCGTAGGTGCTTGCTGGAACCTTGCTGCTCACCACGAACAAGCTGGTAAGTTCTGTGTTCAACTCGATAGCGACGACGTTTATGAGGACGAAAACACCCTCAGCACAATGGTGAACGCATTCTACGAACAAAATTGCGCTATGGTAGTGGGTTCATACACTCTTACCGACATCAACCGCAACATCTTGCCTCCAGGCCTCGTTGACCACAAGGAATGGACTCCAGAAAACGGTCGCAACAATGCTCTCCGTATCAATGGTCTTGGCGCTCCACGTGCATTCTACACTCCAGTGCTTCGCGAAGTGAAACTTCCTGCAGTGAACTACGGTGAAGACTATGCATTGGGCTTGAACATGTCTCGCATCTATCAGATTGGTAGAGTTTACAAGTCAGTATACCTTTGCCGTCGTTGGGACGACAACAGCGATGCTGCTCTTGACGTAGAAAAGATGAACCGCAATAACACCTATAAGGATCGCATCCGCACATGGGAGTTGATGGCACGCGTGGCTATGAACAAGGCTAAGAAGTAATCTTTTTTGATATTGAACTAACATTTTTTAATGTAAATTATTTTAGAAACGAATGATGAACGTAAGCAGGGTTGAAGTGGACGAGTTTTTTGATGGGCAATTGGCTGAATGGCCACTCGCTGCAGATAGTTTTGCTGCACTTGCCCATGTGAAAGTGAAAACAGTAAAGGTGGGTAACGCCACGTTTAAAGTCCAATTTAACCCTGCTCGCATTCGTTCGAGTGCAGCCAAGGTTGATGCTGCGTCGCTCAAGGCTCGCAAGTGCTTCTTGTGTGACGAAAACCGACCAAAAGAACAAAAATGGCTTCAATGGGGCGATGAATACAAGATATTGGTGAATCCATATCCTATCTTCCCAAGACATCTCACCATACCATGCAGCCGCCACACCCAGCAAACCATTGTGGGTAGAATAGGCGATATGATGCAGTTGGCACAGGTGATTGACAACTACGAATTGTTTTACAACGGACCGCATTGTGGAGCATCGGCTCCCGACCACATGCACTTTCAAGCCGGTAATAAGGGCTTTATGCCATGGCTTGATGATATGAAGCATGGCGAGAAGACCGTTGTGAACAGCTGTGAAAATGCCACTATGAGCATAATGAGCGGCCTGGCTCGCACCGCAGTTGTGATCGGCGCTAAGACTGTGGAAGCAGGTGTGAAAATGTTTGAAGCATTATTAGGCTGTCTGCCAATGATAGAGGAAGACGGCGAGCCAATGCTTAATGTGTTGTGCAGTTATAGCGACGGAGAGTGGATTATCACAGTGTTCCCTCGCAAAAAGCATCGTCCTTCATGCTATGGCACTGATGGCGATGACAAGATTTTGATTTCGCCAGCATCGGTAGATATGGGCGGTGTATTGGCAGTCCCACTAGAAAAAGATTTCGAGAAGATCGGGGAAAAAGAAATAACGATGATTTTCGATGAGGTGAGCTACTCACGCGACGAAATTCATGCGATGTTGCAAAATTTGAAATAACTCTTAAAACTAAATATATAAAGATATATTATATGGGAAATGTACCTCAAGTGAAAGTGGGCATTATGAATGAACCTGTGATTGACTTTGTGTTGAATAGCGAATACAAGGTTGATGGCATGGTGCAAAGCGGCTCACAACGTGCAGAGTGCTGCGATGGCAAGGTGCTGTGGAACGGAAAGACTTATGGTGAATTGCTTTTCGAACCGCAAGACGTTGCTAATGGCTCGTTTACATTGGTCGGTGTGACCATCGGTGTTAACTTCCATTGGGAACGCAAAGAGAACCAATCGTTTCGCGGTGCGCTGAAATTGATCGTAGAACACGGAAAACTCACCACCGTAAACATTCTTTCGGTAGAGGAGTATCTGTTGAGTGTGATTTCATCAGAAATGAGTGCTACGGCTTCGCTTGAGTTGCTGAAGGCTCATGCTGTGATTTCGCGTAGCTGGTTGCTTGCGCAAATCGATAAGAACAAGAAACTCGCTCAAAGCGACACTCAATATCAGACCACAGAGCAATCTGACGATGAATATATCCGCTGGTATGACCGCGAAGACCACGTTAACTTCGATGTGTGTGCCGACGATCACTGTCAACGCTATCAAGGCATCACTCGTGAGTCTACCGACACTGTTCGCCAAGCTATCGACGCAACATTCGGCCAAGTGCTGACCTACGATGGCGAGCTTTGCGATGCTCGTTTTTCGAAGTGCTGTGGCGGTGTGTATGAGGAGTTTGAAAACTGTTGGGAACCTAAGCATTATCCATACCTCGTGGCCAAGCTCGACGATAAGGATGAAGACAACTTCCCTGATTTGACTAAGGAAAGTGCAGCAGAAGAGTGGATTCTCACTAAGCCAAAGGCATTCTGCAACACCACTGATGCTAAGATTCTCTCACAGGTGCTTAACAACTACGACCAGGAAACTCAAGATTTCTATCGCTGGCGCGTGGTGTATACCCAAGACGAGATAAAGGAATTGATAAAGAACCGCTCTGGTGTTGATTATGGCAAAATCAAGGATTTGCAGCCAGTGGCACGCGGCACAAGCGCTCGCTTGTATAAACTGAAGATTGTGGGCGAGAAACTCACACGCACTATCGGTAAGGAATTGGAGATTCGCCGCACATTGTCGCCATCGCACCTCTATAGCTCGGCATTTATCGTGGAACGCCACGACGTTGATGCCGACGGCTATCCAGCAAAGTTTGTGCTCCGCGGAGCAGGATGGGGCCACGGTGTGGGCTTGTGCCAGATAGGTGCAGCCGTGATGGGCGAACAAGGCTATAATTATAAAGAAATCTTACTCCACTATTTTATTAACGCGCAGATAACTACATTATATAATCATGAGTAACTTAGAACAAAGAAATCCCTGGTGGTGGGTACCAACGCTTTATTTTGCTGAAGGTGTACCTTATTTCGTAGTAAACAATATATCGGTGATGATGTTCACCAAGATGGGCGTGCCAAACGGCGATATGGCGTTTTTCACAACATTGCTCTATTTCCCTTGGTTCTTGAAGGGACTTTGGGGCCCAATGGTAGACGTTGTGAAGACAAAACGTTGGTGGATTGTGACAATGCAAGTCTTTATGACAGCACTTATGGTGTTGCTCACCCTCACATTGCCAAAGCCTGATGTGTCAATGATACTTTCAGGACAGACTCCAATTAGTATGTTCACCATCACTTTGATACTATTTATTATAGCAGCATTTGCTTCTGCCACACACGATATTGCGGCAGACGGATATTATATGTTGGCTCACAGCCCAAGCAGTCAGGCTGCATTTATCGGTGTGCGTAGCACATTCTATCGCATTGCATCGGTGTTTGGACAAGGTGTGCTTGTAGCAATCGCTGGTTTGCTCGAAAACGGCAAGACTGAGAACATCCCAATGTCATGGCAAGTTACTCTTGGCGTGAGTGCAGTGGTATTCTTCGTGATCACTCTTTACCACATATTCATATTGCCTCATTCTGCCGATGATAAACCACGTATTGACGATGGCGCTTCGTCTGCCTCAGGTTTGTCGGAATTTGCTAATTCGTTTGTGTCGTTTGTTAAGAAACCAGGCTTCTATCTTGCAGTGGCATTTATGCTTCTTTATCGCTTGCCAGAAGGCTTTTTGATTAAGCTTTGTATGCCATTCTTGGTGCACTCAACAGCTGAAGGTGGTCTTGGTCTTAGCACCGAAGTGGTAGGTTTTGTATATGGCACATGCGGTGTGATAGCATTGCTCGGTGGCGGTATCATCGGTGGTGTGATTGCATCAAAACTCGGTTTGAAGAAATCGCTTTGGTGGATGGCTGCAGGTATGACACTCCCATGCTTGACATTCGTTTACCTTGCAGTGGCACAGCCAACCAGCCTTGCTGTAATCACTATTGCCCTCTGTATTGAGCAATTCGGTTACGGATTTGGTTTCACAGCATATATGCTCTATATGATGTATTTCTCAGAAGGCGAATTCAAGACATCGCACTATGCAATCTGCACAGCGTTTATGGCACTGAGCATGATGCTCCCAGGCTTCGTGGCTGGTTACATCCAAGAGGCTATCGGCTATGTCAACTTCTTCTGGATGGTGATGGCATGCTGCATTGCTACACTTGTAGTGACTTACCTTGCCGACCGCAAGATTGACCCAGAATACGGTCGTAAATAATTTTAAGTAAACGAACACTCTTATTAGAACTATAGAAATGAAAAAATATATTTGTGCACTTGCATTGGCTGTGATGTCGCTCTCGATGGGCGCACAGGTGAAGCCTGGTGTGGAAGTGCTTCGCGATGGCGGTTTCGCCCAACTTAAAGGCAAGCGTGTGGGCTTGCTCACCAACCCAACTGGCGTTGACAACAAATTGAAATCAACAGTCGATATCTTGCACGAAGCAGAAGGTGTGGAATTGGTGGCTTTGTATGGTCCAGAACACGGTGTGCGCGGCGACGTGCACGCAGGTGACAAGGTAGACAACTCGATTGACCCTGCCACTGGCGTGAAGGTGTATTCTCTCTACGGAAAAAATCACAAGCCTACTAAGGAAATGCTCAAGGATATCGACGTGCTTGTGTATGATATTCAAGACAATGGTTGCCGTTCTTACACATTCATCAGCTCGATGGGTGTGTGCATGGAGGCATGTGCCGAAAATGGCAAGGAATTTATGGTGCTCGACCGTCCAAACCCACTTGGCGGTAACAAGGTGGAAGGTTGCCTCGTGGAAGATGGTTTCTACTCATTCGTGAGCAAATATTGCATTCCTTATCTCTATGGCCTCACTCCTGGTGAATTGGCTCTTTACCTAAACAATGAAGGCAAGCTCAAGGACGGCGTGAAGTGCAAGCTCACAGTCGTTCCTATGGAAGGCTGGCATAGATATATGACATTCGAACAAACTGGTATGCCGTGGATTTTGCCATCGCCACACGTTCCACAAGCAGCACATTCTTACTACTATGCTGCCACTGGTATCATTGGCGAAACTCCATATCTCCACATTGGTGTTGGCTACACTTTGCCATTCCAATTGTTCTGCCAAGAATGGATCGATGCTCAAAAGTTCACAAAGGCTATGAACGACCTTCACTTGAAGGGCGTATTGTTCCGTCCAATCTATGTGAAGCCATTCTATGGTGCAAACAAGGGTCAAAACATCCAAGGTGTGCAAGTGTATATCACCGATGCTGTGGATTGCGATTTGACTTTGATACAATTCTACGCTATCGAAGTTCTTGCTAAGATGTATCCTGATCACTTGGCATTCGACAAGGCATTCGCTGACCGCTTCAATATGTTTGACAAGGTGTGCGGAACCGATAAGATCAGAAAAATGCTTTCAAAAAATTATCGCGTGGCTGACATCCTCGAATTGTGGAACAAAGATGCCGACGCATTCCGCTTGCAATCAAGCAAATACTATTTATATCGATAAATCAATCATTGAATTAGTCTATGGAGGCTAAATATAAAGAATTTTATAATGCTATATCGGCATATATTCCTTCCGATAGAATATATACCGACGACTTGCACTGCTTGGCATGGGGTACGGATGCCGGCTTCTATCGTAGACTGCCAAAAATCGTGGTACGCTCTAAGAATGAGGCTGAGGTTGCACGCCTGCTGAGTGATGCTAATGGCATGGGCCTACCTGTTACTTTCCGTGCTGCTGGCACAAGTTTGTCGGGACAGGCAATCACCGACTCTGTGCTGATTGTGGCTGGCAAGAATTGGGAGAAATATAAGGTATCGGACGACGCTCTTACCATCACAATGCAACCGGGTATTATCGGTGAACGTGTGAATGAGATATTAGCGCCTTACAACAGGATATTCACGCCAGACCCAGCGTCGAAGAAATCGGCTATGGTGGGTGGCATTGTGATGAACAATGCTTCGGGTATGAATTGCGGCACACACGCCAATAGCGACCGTATGCTACGCAGCATTCGCATCGTTCTCACCGATGGCACTGTGCTCGACACCGGCGACAAACAGAGCCGCGATGCGTTTGCGCAGTCTCACCCAGAATTTTTGGCTAAGATTGAGGAGATTCGCGACCGTGTGCTTGCCGATGAGGCACTCACCAAGCGCATCAAATATAAGTATGCCATCAAGAATGTTACAGGTCTTAACCTATATCCATTTGTGATGTATACCGACCCATTCGATATCATTGCTCACCTGATGGTGGGGTCGGAGGGTACATTGGCATTCGCCAGCGAATTCACTATGGCCACTGGTCATAAGTATAAGTACTCGGCAAGTGCGATGCTATATTTCTCGTCGATGAGCGAAGCTTGCGATGCAGTGGTGGCTATGAAGCCGGGCCCTGTGTTCAGTGCAGAGATTCTCGATAAGAAATCACTGTCGTCGGTAAATGATACTACGGGCGAAGGTCTTACCGCAGTGCTCACTGAGACTAAGGCCGACACTAAGGAGCAATTGTATGCCAATATTGAAAAAATAAAGGAATTGATAGCGCCATTCAAACTCTACGTTCCAGCCAACTTCACCGACAACCCAGAAGAATACTCAAAGTATTGGGCTATTCGTTCGGGTATTTTCCCATCGGTTGGTGGCACTCGTCCATTGGGCACAACAGTGATTATTGAGGATATCGCATTCCACATCGAGGATTTGACAAGGGCTACAGAAGACCTTGAGCAAATGCTCTTGAAGCATGGTTATGACGATTCCTGCATATATGGTCATGCACTTGAGGGCAACTATCACTTCATCATTGCGCAGTCGTTTGAGACTGATGCTGATGTGAAGAAGTATCAAAATCTCATGATGGAGATTGAGAAATTGGTGGTTGACAAGTATGACGGCTCGTTGAAGGCTGAGCATGGCACAGGTCGCAATATGGCACCATTTGTCAAGAACGAGTGGGGTGAAGCGGCTTACAAAATAATGAAAGAGGTGAAAGAACTCTTCGACCCTAAGAATATTATGAATCCTGGTGTAATCTTCAATGATGACCCAGAATGCTATATCAAGGGATTTAAGCCACTTCCATTGACCAACGACCATGTGAATAAGTGCATTGAATGTGGCTTCTGCGAGGTGAATTGCATGAGTTGCGGTTTCACTTTGTCGTCACGCCAACGCATTATTGTGCAACGTGAAATTTCGCGTTTGCGCTCAACTGGCGAAGATCCAGAACGCTTGCGTCGCCTTGAAGAGCAGTATCGCTACTATGGCAACGAAACCTGCGCCGGCGACGGATTGTGCAGCACCTCTTGCCCAATGAACATCAATGTGGCCGACATGACGCACGACCTCCGTGGCGAAGACTTGCCAGAGGGTAGTTTCGGCTACAAGGTGGGCGATTTTGTGGCTAAGCACCAAGCAGCAACATTTGCTGTACTTAAGCCAGTGCTAACAGCAGCAGGTGTGGCTCAGAGCGTGATAGGCGATAAGGCAGTTCGCTCGGTGGGTAAGGCCTTTCATAAGATGGGTATGCCATTGTGGACACCATCGTTGCCAACGGCACACTACGAGAGAGATATCTACGTTAGCCCAAGCGACAAGAAGATGGTGTATTTCCCAAGTTGCATAAACCAGACTATGGGCTATAGCAAGTCGGGCGGCAAGAAGGCCGACTTGGTAGACGTTGTGGTAGCCTTTATGCAGAAGTGCGGTTGGGAAGTGATATTCCCTAAGAATATGGACGGGTTGTGCTGTGGTACAATCTGGGAAAGTAAGGGTATGATGGATATCGCTGATCGCAAGACCAAGGAATTGGAGGACGCTTTGCTTGAGGCATCACAAGGTGGCAAATATCCGGTGGTGTGCGACCAAAGCCCTTGCTTGCACCGCATGCGTGAGAATATGAAGCGTCTGAAGCCATTGGAATTGATAGAATTCATCCACGATTATGTGGCAGATAGCCTTGAATTCCATCAGACTAACGAATCTATTGCCATACATGTCACTTGCTCAACCCGCAAGATGGGATTGACCAACAAGTTGCTTGATTTGGCAAACCGTTGCTCAAGCGATGTGCTTGTGCCAGAGGAAGTGGGCTGCTGTGGTTTTGCCGGCGACAAGGGATTCCATACACCAGAGCTCAACGAATATGGCTTGCGCAAGTTGCGCCCACAGATTGAGGCTCATGGCGTGAAGCGCGGATTCTCTAATAGCCGCACTTGCGAGATTGGTTTGACCACCAATTCAGGTGTTCCATATCAGTCGCTTGTGTATCTGATTGACGAATGTACTACTCCTAAGAAATAATACAAAAATGGAAAATAAACAGAAAAGCGGGCGCTTGAAATCGCTCGACATTGTGCGAGGCATTACCATTGCGGGTATGATTCTCGTGAACAACCCAGGTAGCTGGAGCCATATGTACACTCCGCTGGGTCATGCCGAATGGAATGGCTTGACTCCTACCGACTTGGTATTCCCATTCTTTATGTTTGTGATGGGTGTTGCCACATTCTTCTCGTTGAGAAAATTTGACTTTAAATTGAATGGCCATGTTTGGGTGAAGATTATTCGCCGTTCGGTGATACTTTTCCTCATCGGTCTTGGTATACATTGGTTGAGTCATTTCTGCTATTCGCTTGCAGGCGGCAGCACACTCGCCGAGGCAGCCAACAATTTTGCTGATATGCGCATCCTTGGTGTGCTTCAACGTTTGGGTATCTGCTATTTTGCAGTGGCAGTGATATTGTGCACAGTGCCATTTAAGCGCATTCCTTGGATTGTGGCAGGCTTGCTTGTAGTGTACTCGTTGATGTTGCTTCTCGGACACGGCTACGACATTTCGCTCGACAACATCATCTATCGCATCGACAATGCGGTGCTCACACCTCAGCACATGTATCACGCAGGCGCGTGGAGCTCGGTTGCCAACGACCTCACAATGACAGCGGGCTATGGCTCACAAGAGTTGCTTAATCCAGCATTCGATCCTGAAGGTCTTTGCAGCACATTGCCATCTATCGCTCACGTGCTCATAGGTGTGCTCTTCGGTGCATTGATAGTGAAAGTGAAAGACAACAACGACAGAGTGCGCCAATTGCTTATCGCTGGCACACTGATGATGATGGTGGGCTGGCTTCTCAGCTACGCTATGCCATTGAATAAGAACCTTTGGTCGCCTACCTATGTGCTTATGACATGCGGTATGGCAACATCTCTGCTTGCAGTGCTGATATGGGTGATAGACATCCTCGGATACAGCAAGTGGTGTAAGTTCTTCGAAGCATTTGGTGTTAATCCACTGTTCATGTATTTGATGGGTAGCGTACTTAGCATCTTGTTTGGCTCAGTGAAATTGCCTATTGGCGGAGAAAGCGTATCAATCCACAATCTCATCTACAAGAACCTTTGGTTGAACTTGGTTGGTGAAGACTGGATTAATATGGCATCATGCCTCTATGCAGTGACTCTTGTTTGCATCGTTTGGTGTATTGGATATGTATTATACAAAAAGAAAATTTATATAAAGATATGATTTTAATTGCAGATTGTGGTAGCACTAAGACAGACTGGGTGCTGCTAAACGGAAAAGAGAAAGAAGCTCAAGTGTTCACACAAGGTATGAACGCATTGTTGATGAGCGAAGATGAAATGGCTAACATTATAGCCAATGAGTTGATGCCACACATTTCGGCAGAAGATGTTACAGAAGTGTACTACTATGGTGCAGGCTGTATCTCTGCAGAAATCTGCGGTAGTGTAGAACGTGCTATCCGTCGCAACATGCCGGAAGCAGGCACAGTAGAGGTTGACACCGACTTGCTCGCTGCAGCACGTGCAGTGTGCGGCAAGAACCCTGGTATCGCTTGTATCATGGGTACAGGTTCTAACTCTTGCTACTATGATGGTGAAAAGATCGTTGACAACGTATCACCACTTGGCTACATCCTCGGCGATGAAGGTAGTGGCGCTGTTCTTGGTAAGCGTTTGGTAGGCGACGTGTTGAAGCGTCAATTGCCACAAGCACTTGCTGACAAATTCTTGGAGACCTACAATCTCACACCTCGCTTGATTATTGAGAATGTATATCGCAAACCAGGTGCTAACCGCTTCTTGGCTTCGTTGTCACCATTCTTGATTCAAAACATCGAAGAACCAGCTATCCACCGCTTGGTGCTTAACGAATTCAAGGCATTCTTCGTGCGCAACGTTGAGAATTACGAAAACTACAAGGAACTTCCTGTAAACTTCATCGGTTCGATTGCTATGCACTACCGCAGCATTCTAGAAGAGGCTGCTTCTGCATTGTACATCAAGATTGGCACAGTCATCAAGAGCCCAATGGAAGGTCTCGTGAAATTCCACGCTAAATAATCATTATCGAGAGTAAATGCGCTGTGCCCTGAGGCACGCATAAATTGTTAACAACAGAAAACACTGGTAAAAAAACATGGCATTTGTAAAGATTAGCGAACAATCATCGCTCTACAACGACTTGGAAAAGAAGTCAACTCTTGAGATTCTTACAGACATCAATAGAGAAGACCACAAGGTGGCCGACGCTGTTGAAAAGGCAATCCCTCAAATCACTAAGTTGGTTGACGGTATTGTAGCACGCATGAAGAAGGGTGGTAGAATATTCTATATGGGCGCTGGTACATCAGGTCGTCTTGGTGTGCTCGATGCATCGGAAATCCCACCAACATTCGGTATGGACCCATCATGGGTTATCGGCTTGATTGCCGGTGGCGACGTGGCTTTGCGTAATCCTGTGGAAAATGCAGAGGACGACACCGAACAAGGCTGGAAGGACCTTCAAGAGCATAACATCACCCCATTGGATACAGTGATTGGTATCGCTGCTTCTGGTACTACTCCTTATGTGCTTGGTGCATTGAAGACTGCTCGCGAATTTGGCTGTCTCACAGCTGGCATTTGTAGCAATCCAGATGCTCCTATCACTGAAGTTGCCGAAATCGGCATCGTGATGGTGGTTGGTCCAGAATACGTTACTGGTAGCTCAAGAATGAAGAGCGGTACAGGTCAAAAGCTCATCTGCAACATGATTACCACCTCGGTGATGATCAAGATGGGCCGCGTGAAAGGCAATAAGATGGTGAATATGCAACTATCGAATGCTAAATTGGTTGACCGTGGCACTCGCATGGTGGTAGACGAACTCGGTTTGCCTTACGAAGAGGCAAAGCGTTTGCTTTTGCTCCATGGTCAAGTGAAGGCCGCTGTTGATGCTTATCGTAGCGAAAACAAGTAAACCCTAATTTAGATATTAATCTAAAAAGATAAGTCCGTCTCGGTGCAGTGCACCGGGGCGGATTTGTGTGTTTATTGCAAAGGCGCTAAGGAGTGTCGATTAGAGGTGAAAAAACTAAAAAATGTTGGCGTGAAACGTTTTTTTTAACGTTAGATTTTGTGCTGTGAATAATAAGCATTACTTTTACTTATTAAAAGTGTAACTTTTTGGCAAGGCTGTGGCCCTAATGGAGGTGCTATGGACGTAAGCGTTTGAAACTAAGGTAGAAATATTAAAAATACTATTTGAAATAGAATGAAGAAACTTATTGTTGTGGCATTGGCATTGGTGACAATGATGTCGTTGAAGGGCTTGGCACAAGATGTCAACACTGCTGCTGTGCCTGAGGCGCCAAAAACTTTGTTTCCTTATCCAGTGGCTCCTGACACCATCAAGACTTTTGAAAATCGTGTGAATTACATTGTGATAAGATTTTGGGAGAAATACGATTTGTCGAAACCTATCACCGATGTTGAGGCATTTGATGGCGCATTCCGTGATTATCTGGGCTTTATGCGCTATTGCCATCGCACTGTGGCTATATCATCGTTGCGCGATTTTATCTTCAAATCGCAGTCGAATGCTGGCAATTATGAGAAAATCATAAATCTTGCCGATCAAGACCTCTATCAAGTGGGGGCAGAATACTGGAGCGATGAATTGTATTGCGAGTTTTTGAAGTCGGCCACAAAGAACAAATCGCTTCGCGGCGACTTGCGCAAGTATTATGCAAAGCAGCTTGAACGCATCAATCGCACGCAAGTGGGTTCTTCGCTTGCCGATGTGGAATATGTCAACCTTGATGGCAATAAGGTGAAATTTAGCACCATAGAGGCTGATATGATGCTTGTATATCTGTCGAAGGACGCCGACCCGGATCATTCGTTTGAGCGTGTGCGCTTGAGCACCGATGTGGGCATCAACGCTGTGCTCGATGAGGGTAAGGTGAAATTGCTGTGCATCTCACCGGAGAAGTTCAATAAGGAATGGGCAAAGCATGCTGTAGACTATTCAGATAAATGGATTGTGGGTGCTTGCGAGGACCTCTCGACCGACGGCGTGTATGACGTGCGCTTCTTGCCATCGTTTATTATCCTCGACAAGGATAAAAACATCATTCAGAAAAATGTCGATTTAGATGCAATCAAGTCGGTGTTTAATCAGTGATTTGCAAAGAGAAATATTAATATAAAAATACAGGATTAACTATGTTGCTGAGATTTGCTAAAAACGTATTCGTGTATATGTCTACACACTCCTACAGCAATTTGTCGCGCTTATTCTTGCGTCTTTTTGCCGGTGTGATGATATTGCAGATAGGTATGAATCAGATGGTCCGTTTCGACGAGTTTAGTGCATACTATTCTACAATGGGTATGAACGGCGACACAATGGTGGAAGTGCTGATTGCGGCTGAAATGATATGCTCGGTGCTGATAGTGCTTGGCTTGTTCACTCGCGTAGCCATTCTTCCGCTTCTGGTGATAATGGGGCTTGCAACAAATATGCTTATGCAAGGCGATGGCAACGGTGCAAGTGCGATGTTTGGCATGATGCCGGTGATGTTGCCTATTTTGTTTTGCGGCGTACTTGTGTATTTCGGAATATCTGGTCCTGGTAAAATCTCGCTCGACTATATCTTGGCCCGCTACACAGTGAGCTACGATGCATCGTCGATTGAGGATGAGAAGACGCTCGATGAGGCGTAATCTGAAAAATTTTAGAACGGAGAAGTAAAATGAGAATAGCAGTATTGATATCGGGTGGTGTGGATAGCGCAGTGGTGGTGCACAAACTCAAGGAGGAGGGGCACGACCTGCAACTATTCTACATTCGCATAGGTATGGACAATGATGAGGGCGATTGCTCGGCTGAGGAAGACATTGAGATGTGCCAACTGATTGCGCACAAATATGGCTTGCCGCTTGAGGTGGTGTCGCTGCATCAAGAGTATTGGGATAATGTGATGGAATATGCCCTTCGCACCGTGAGAGCAGGGTTGACTCCTAATCCCGATATGATGTGCAACAAGATGATTAAGTTTGGATATTTCGAGGAGCGTTGGGGCCACGAGTTCGACATGACAGCGACTGGCCACTATGCTACAACCGACGTGGTGAATGGCGTGAAGTATTTGGCTACTGCCGTAGATCCTGTGAAAGACCAGACCGACTTCCTTGCACAGATTTCATATAAGCAATTAGAGCACCTGATGTTCCCTATTGGCAGCATGCCAAAGGCTGAGGTGCGTCGCATAGCCGTTGAGGCTAATATGCCAAATGCTTTTCGCAAGGATAGCCAGGGCATCTGCTTCTTGGGCAAGATTAATTACAACGACTTTATTCGCCGCCATCTTGGCGAGAAAAAGGGTAATATCATTGAGATAGAGACCGGCCGCAAGATAGGTGAGCATAAGGGATTTTGGTTTCACACTATTGGTCAGCGCAAGGGCTTGGGCTTGAGTGGCGGTCCGTGGTATGTAGTGAAGAAAAATCCAACCGACAATGTGGTGTATGTGAGCAACGGTTATGGCACAGAGAAGCAATATGGCCGCATCTTGCACCTCGATGAGATGCACTTTATCTCAGGCAACCCGTGGGAAGGTGTGGAAGGTTCGGTGGATATCATGTTTAAGAATCGTCACACACCCGACTTTATCAAGGCACGATTCACACACCTCACAGGCAATGAATATGTGATAGAGAGCGAACGCGATGTGCAAGGCATCGCACCGGGTCAGTTTGCTGTGGTGTATGATGCTCAAGGGCATCTGTGCTATGGCAGCGGTGTGATTACGGGTCAAAAGATAGATAAATAAAGATAACGCATTTTCACTATGGCGGCAGGCGACGATAAGAATGAACGGGTAAGGCTCAATGTGGTGGGCATTACGTATAGCCAAGTGCAGAGCGGTGCTTATGCGCTGTTGCTGGCTGAAGAGGGTGGCTATTACCGCATCCCCGTGGTTATAGGCGCATCTGAGGCGCAGGCGATAGCCGTGAAGCTGAGCGATATTGTGCCTCCGCGTCCGTTGGCGCACGACCTTATGGCGAGCATGTATCATGCTTTCGGTATAAGCCTCGATGAGGTGTTCATTTCGCGCTTTGAAAAAGGCGTCTTTCAGTCGGAGTTGCATCTTAGTAGCGATGACCGCAGCGTGACGCTTGACTCGCGCACGTCGGATGCCGTGGCATTGGCATTGCGCACAGGCGCTCCGATATTCACCACTCGCGAGATATTGCTTTCCACCGGGTTTAAGAGCAAGGAGAAGAGTGGCGAAAGCTCTTCGACAGCGCCACACGAGGTGGATTTGAGCCGATATGCCGTGGAGGAACTCAACAAAATGCTGCGCAAGTGCGTGGAGAACGAGGAGTATGAGCGTGCCTCGGAAATACAGAAACTTATTGAGAAAAAACATAAAGGAGAAAACTAAAATATCATAACAAACTTATAAGATGAAGAATATTAAACTACAACTCATCGTGATGAACTTCCTCGAATTTGCCGTTTGGGGAGCGTATCTCACATGTATGGGTAACTATTTAGGAAAAGTGGGAATGGGCGCTGAGATAGCCTGGTTTTATGCAATTCAGGGTATCGTGTCTATAGTAATGCCTACTATTATGGGAATTATTGCTGACCGCTATGTGCAGCCACAGCGTCTGCTTGGTATTTGCCACTTGATGGCTGGTGCAGCAATGTTGTTGCTCTGCTATTTGGGCATGAGCACTGATATGCCAGACAAAGCTACATTTATCACCATTTATACGATAAGTGTAGCATTCTATATGCCTACGTTGGCATTATCAAATACTGCCGCATTCACAATCTTGAAAGAGAACGGTGGCGACACTGTAAAGGATTTCCCTCCTATACGTGTGTTTGGCACTGTGGGCTTCATCGCCACAATGTGGTTTGTGAATTGCGCTACGCTCGATGGCGGTTCGTTCTTCTTCACATTGGCTGAAAACGCCAACAAATTCCAATACACCTATATGCAGTTCTTCGTATCGGGTGTTTTGGGCGTTTTGTTGTTCTTATACTGCTTCACATTGCCACAATGCCGCTTGGTGAGCAAGCCATCGCAGAAGCTCAGCGAGGTTATTGGCTTAGACGCATTCAAATTGTTTAAGGATAGAAGAATGGCTACATTCTTCATCTTCTCGATGTTGCTTGGCATGTCGTTGCAGGTTACCAATGGCTTTGCAACACCATTTATCACCAGTTTCAAGGGTATGGCAGAATATAGCAATTCGTTTGCTGCTAACAACGCCACAATGCTGATTTCTCTTTCTCAGGTGGCTGAGGCATTGTGCATCTTGCTCATCCCATTCTTCTTGAAGCGATATGGCATCAAGACTGTGATGCTCATAGCCATGTTTGCGTGGGTAGGACGCTTCGGATTCTTCGGTCTTGGCAACCCAGTGTTCCCAGGCGTAATCTTGTTTATCGCATCGTGCGTGGTTTATGGCGTGGCATTCGACTTCTTCAATGTGTCGGGTGGCTTGTTTGTAGACCAAGAGTGCGGTGTGAAGGTGAGAGCATCTGCACAAGGCTTGTTTATGCTCATGACCAATGGCTTGGGCGCAACAATCGGCACATTGATTGCTGGTGAAATTGTCAACCACTATTGCCACTGGGAAGAGGGTTACTTGGTGGGTGACTGGCAGAGCGCATGGTTTATCTTTGCCGGCTTTGCTTTGGTTGTGGCTGTTTCGTTTATGGTTATCTTTAAGTCGAAGCCACAAGAGGCAGCAAAGTGATTTTGTTTTAAACTAACACATAGAATAGAAAAGAATATGCATAGGTTTTATGCTCCGGAAATATGCGATACACTCACTCTCCCCGAAGTGGAGAGTGGGCATTGCGTGAGGGTTTTGCGCTTGAAAGAGGGCGACGAAATAGAGGTGGTGGATGGCAATGGCAATTGCCACCTCTGCCGCATATCGCTTGCTCATCATAAGCGCTGTGCTGTGGAGATAGTGTCGACAGAGCACGAAACACCGCACTGGGGCAGCAGCATCACGATAGCCATAGCTCCAACTAAAAATCTCGACCGTATGGAGTGGATGGTGGAGAAATGCACCGAGATGGGCATCGATGCCATAATCCCGCTGCGTTGTCGCTACAGTGAGCGCAAGGAGCTGAAAACCGAGCGCCTCAATAAGATATTGGTGTCGGCAATGAAGCAGTCGCTGAAGTGCACATTGCCGTCGCTTAGCGAAATGACACCGATAGCCGAGGTGATAGCGATGCCGTTTGAGGGCAAGAAGTATATCGCTTATTGCGACCCATCGATTCCTCGTCGCTTGTTTGCAAAGGAATATGTGGCCAGCGAGCCTGCCTTGATAATGATTGGTCCTGAGGGCGATTTCTCGCAAGACGAGATTGAGGCTGCGCTGAAAGCCGGATTTGAACCTATTTCTTTGGGCGATAGCAGATTGCGCACCGAGACGGCGGCTGTGATGGCATGTGCTATGTGCCACACTGCAAAACAAATGTGTGATGCCGACTAAACCATTGAGGCTTAGAGACGTCAATATTATAAATATGGAAAAACTGAAAAAAATATGATGATAGATAGACTGATATCGTCGGAAAACGGCAATTTCTTCTTGCTTGCAGGCCCTTGTGTGATTGAGGGCGAGCAGATGGCAATGGACATTGCCGGACACATCAGCGAGGTGACAAAGTGCTTGGGTATACCTTATGTGTTTAAGGGCAGTTACCGTAAGGCCAATCGCTCGCGCATCGATTCGTTTACGGGCATTGGCGACATCAAAGCCCTTGAGATATTGCGCAAGGTGCGTGAAACATTTGGCATACCGGTGGTGACCGACATCCATTTGCCTGAAGAGGCTGCTATGGCTGCCGAATACGTAGATGTGTTGCAGATACCTGCATTCTTGTGCCGTCAGACCGATTTGCTCGTGGCTGCGGCTCGCACTGGCAAGATGGTGAATATCAAGAAAGGTCAGTTTCTCTCGCCTGAGGCTATGGCTTTTGCAGTGCAGAAGGTGCGTGATGCTGGCAACAACGATGTTGCTATCACTGAGCGTGGCACCACGTTTGGCTATCAGGATTTGGTGGTGGATTTCCGTGGAATACCAGAGATGCAGCACAACGGTTGCCCTGTGATATTAGATGCCACACACTCGCTGCAGCAGCCAAACCAGTCAAGGGGCGTTACTGGCGGTCTGCCTCACCTTATTGAGCCTATGTGCCGTGCGGCTATCGCTATCGGCGTTGATGGCTTGTTTATCGAGACACACCAAGATCCTTCAGTGGCAAAGTCTGACGGCGCGAATATGTTGCCGCTTCACAAGATTGAAGGCTTGCTCACTCGCCTCACAGAATTGAGAATGGCAGTGAATAAAATCAGAGAACAATAATATTCGGTATATATGGGAATCAATTTTAAGAAATGCCTCATAATGGCATTGGCATGTGGAAGTGTGTTTGTTGCAGGAGCGCAGCAGCAAGACGACGATATGAAGCGTCGCATCAACGATGCTGTGATGAATGTATACAACGAAGAGTTGCAGAAGAACCCAAATGACTATGAAAGTCTGTGTGGCCGCGCCAATCAGTATTTTGTGAATGGCGACTATCTGCGTGCGCTCGACGATGTGGAGCGTGCAATAAAATATACGCCAACCAACGAAAAGGAATTGCGCTTCGAGGAATTTATGCTTCGCGCAAAGATCTACGACGTGCGCGGTGAGGAAGAGAAACGTCTTCTCGACCTGTATGCTGCTAATAGAATCGACCCTTCGCACGTCAATTGTCTTGGTCTGCTCGCTGAAGCCAATTATAATATGAAGAACTACGACGATGCAGAGCAATGCTATCAACGCATCCTTCGCCTTCAGCCAAACAGCTACGATGCTATGGCAGGATTGGCTCGCATAGAGGTGATGCGCAAGAATTTCGGTAAGGCTGCCGATTATGTCGACCGTGCAGTGAAGCTGTATCCTGCCGAGCCAGCCGTGTTTGTCAATCGTGCCGAGGTGCTCATCATGATGGAGCAATACCAGTCGGCTGCGCAAGACCTGATTTCTGCATTGAGCGTGGGTAAGGACAATCAAGATGTGATAGAAAGCCTGATTTTGCTTAGCGACGTGCATTACGATGCCGTGATAGATGCGCTCAACAATTCTATCTCAAAGGCTCCACGCAATGGCTTGTTCTACTATATCGCTTCGCAGGTGGCAATGGGTCACAATCACTTTGCCGATGCTGAATATTACTTCAAAGCTATCAACGACAACAAACTCTATGAGTATCATGGCATCTATGCTGATTTGGCAAAGGCGCAATATAGCCTTGGCAAGTATGCCGATGCGTTGAACAATGTGAACATCGCTATCCGTGCGTGCGACACTGAGCCTTCTTACTACGTCACTCGCTCTAAGATACAGCGCGCATTGGGCAAGGCTGCCGATGCTGTGACTTCTACAAAATTGGCTCTCGCCAACAATGTCGACTATGTGCCAGCATTGATAGAGCAGGCTTGCGCATATATCGCACAAGGCAACGATAAGGACGCTTTGACATCGCTCAATATGGCTCTTGTAAACGATTCGGAATCGTCGGAGGCTACGCTGCTTCGCGCATGGTTGTATGCCAACCGCTTGAATAAGCCTACTGATGCAAAGCACGACTATGCTCGCGTGTTGCTCAAGGACGATGATTTGTCGTCGCTCCGTGGTTTTGCGTTGCTTGCGCTCGATCGCGAAGAAGAGGCGGCGAAGTGGGCTGATACAATCATCCAAAAGGGCATGCTTCCTGGCGGTGAATCGTATTATGTGGCAGCGGCTTTGTTGGCTCAGGCTGGCGAAACCGATAAGGCTCTTGGATATGTAGCAAGCGCGTTGGCTAATGGATATGGCAATTACCACAACCTCACACGCTTCGACAATCCGGTGGTGAACATCAAGCCATTGCAAGGTGAAAAGCTTAATACGCTTCTCACACAGAATGCTTCGGTGTTTAAGGCAAAACGCTTGACCGACAAGTCTGAAAAGAAGTAACCTCCGCTCATCGGGGCGAAAATATAGCGAGGAGAACTCTCAAAAACCAATGATGGTAGGGGAGTTCTCCTCGCGTTTATCCCAATTCGGGCAGTAGAAAATTTTACATATACGTCCTAATGACCGTTTTGGGTTTATTGTATTGCTATTCCTGAAGTACGAATTTCATGTATTCGTCGTAGGGGATATGCCGTCCGCCCATCGACTTGAGGTGCTTGGTTTCGAATTGGCAGTCAATCATTAGTCCGCCAAGTTGTCCGAACACCTTTGCGAGGTGTATAAGAGCCAGTTTTGAGGCGTTTGGTACGCGAGAGAACATGCTTTCGCCAAAGAAGCAGCGACCCATCGTCACGCCGTATAATCCGCCCACGAGGGTGTTGCCGTCCCACACCTCTACGCTTGTGGCGAACTGTTGCTTGTGTAATTCGGTGTAAGCCTCGATGATTTCCGGGCCGAGCCATGCGCCTTCCTCGTCAACGCGTCCTTCGCTGCAACCACGTATCACGCCGTCGAAATCCTCGTTGATCGACACCTCATAGCGTCGGCTATTGATGAGCGTGCGCATAGAGTGGGAGATGTGTATCTCGTTGGGGAAAATCACGAATCGGTCGAGCGGACACCACCACATGATATCTTGGTCGCGAAACGAATACCAAGGAAAAATGCCGTTCTCGTAGGCAAGTAGCAGTCTATCGATGCTCAAGTCGCCACCGATAGCTATTAGGCCGTCGGGTTCGCCGAAATGAGGGTCGGGGAACCACAGATTGTCGTCGAGTAGTGTTATCATTCGCTTTTCTCCTTTCGCGTTGACGACCTCTTGGCACTTGTGCTGATGTGTAGCGTGTCGCCGCTGCATTCCACGTAGGCGCTACCGCCTTTCTTTAGTGAACCAAACAAAATTTCGTGCATCAGTAGCGGCTTGAGCGACTGGTTGATTACGCGCTCAAGTTCGCGTGCTCCGTATTCTGGGGTGAATCCCTTGTTGAGCAACCAGTTTATGGCGCTATCGCTGAGCGTGAGAGTAATCTTGCGAGGAGTGAGTCTGTCTTGAAGTTCTCCGAGTTTCTTTTTCAGGATTAGCGATTCCATAGCCTTGTCCATGTCGTTAAACACCACAGTGCCGCTAAGGCGGTTGAGAAACTCTGGTTTGAAAGTCGATTTCACTGCTTTCATCATATTGTCGCCGCGGCTCACATTACCGGTGAATCCGATGCTTGGGCGGCCGGAGTGCTGCGCACCGGCATTGCTTGTCATAATCAGTATCACATGGCGGAAATCCACCTTTGTGCCGCGGTTGTCGGTGAGCGAAGCGTAGTCCATTACCTGCAATAGCAGATTGAATATGTCGCTGTGTGCTTTCTCGATTTCGTCGAGCAGAAGCACGCAGTTAGGCGTCTTTCTGATGGCATCGGTGAGCAGACCACCGTCTTCATAGCCAACGTAGCCTGCAGGCGAGCCTATAAGCTTTGCCACGGTGTGTTTTTCGGAGTATTCGCTCATGTCGAATCGCACAAGCGAGAGTCCGAGTTCTTGCGCAAGCACCTTGCACACTTCGGTCTTTCCCACACCTGTAGGGCCCACAAACAGTAGGCTTGCCATAGGCTTGTTGGTGTCGAGCAATCCGGCGCGCGACATCAGCACCGATTCCGCCACCTGTTTCACAGCAGAGTCCTGGCCATATATCTTAGCACTGATGCGCTCATAGAGCGTGCTGAGGCGTTCTTCGTCGTTGTCGCCATCATCTATGTCGGAGATGTGGTCAACCTTGCATATTTTGGCAAGGATGCGAGAGATGAGTTCTTTGCTCACCTTCTTATCCTCTTCTAAGCGGATTTCAATGAATGCGCCGGCTTCGTCGATGAGGTCGATGGCCTTGTCGGGTAGGGCACGGTCGTGAATATATCTTGCGCTTGCTTTCACTGCAAACTCTATCACGTCCTTTGGATATTTCACGCCGTGGAAACGCTCGTATTTCGACTTCAGTTTGGAAATAATCTGTATTGCGTCGTCGATTGATGGCTCAAGTATCTCTATTTGCTGGAAGTGGCGCATGATGCTGCGCGAATTGGCGAGCGAGCGTTTGTATTCGGCGAATGTGGTAGCGCCAATGAATCGGAGTTCGCTGTCCTCAAAATAGCGGCGCAGTAGGTTGGAGGCATCGATGCCGCTTTCGCGGGTGGAGCCAGTGCCTATTATGTTGTGAAACTCGTCGATATAGACAATCGCTTTGCCCTCTTTGTGCAGGCCTTCCATCACCATCTTGATGCGCTTCTCAAAGTCGCCGCGATATTGCGTGCCTGCCACCATATCGCCCATGTTGATTTCGTAGATCTTGTAGCCTTTCAGGCGCTCTGGCACGTCGCCATGGTTGAGCATACGAGCCAAGCCATATATTATGGCAGATTTGCCCACACCGGGGTCGCCGATGTGCAGCACGTTGTTTTTATCCTTGCGGCAAAGCACCTGAATGGTGCGGTTGAGTTCGTCGGCACGGCCTATGAGTTGATTATGCTTGTCGGTCTTAGCACAGATGTCGGTCACAAAGTTTGTCCAAAGCTCATTCTCTTGTTGTGGCTCGTCGTAAAACGAGCTGCCGATGAAATCGTCGTCGTCAAAGCCATTTACGATGGCGCCGTCGTCGTCATCAGCGCTGTTTGTGATCTCGTTTTTTAGTGAGCGAGCGTATTCAATGTTTTCGATGAACTTGGTGATGGCCACGGTTTCTTTTTCGCCAGCGCCTGCCGTGATTGCTTGTGCGAGCACATCGCTGGCATAGCAATTGGGCAACGATAGTAAAGCCGAGAGGAAATGCTCGGTTTCTACCACTTGTATGTCGGCATATTTTGCCGATACTTCTGCCACGTCAAACAATTTGTTGAGGAGATATGATTGCTCGAGTTCGTAATCGACCAAGCCTTTTGGCACCTTTGGCAGTTTGTTGAGGTATTGCACAAGAGGCTTTGAAATATCCTTTGCATCTACTTTGCTAAGTTCGAGGGCATATCGCATCTCGCTAAGGTTTACGAGCGTGAGAAGCATTGCCTCAGGAGTGATATACTCCAAGCGGCGGTTGAGGCATTCAATCACCGTGAGTCGCAGCGTATTCTCCAACTCGGCAGATAGCCTGATATGGCCATTCATATTATTCTTTCCCATATTTGTCTATTCTTCTTCTATTGATAAATGCAGCGGAAACCCGTTTTCCTTTGCCAGATTGTGTGTCTTGCTCACTTTTGTGAGCGCGATGTCGAGTGGGTATGTGCCCACCACAGCCGACTTTTGGTTGTGGATTTCGAGCATAAGGCTTGTAGCCTCGGCTTCGGTCTTATGAAATATCACGCTCAACACCATCACTACGAAGTCCATTGTGGTGAAATCGTCGTTGTGCATGCGCACGCGATACATTTTCGGTTCGGCGTAGTGAGTTTTTTTCCTGGTTCGGGTAGCTTGCTTGGTTTCTGCCATTTTCTTTTGATTAGTTTGTAATACAAAAATAGCCACTTTTATCCAAATGGTCAAATAGGCGAAAAATAACGCAAAAAAAGGTTTTTATACCAACTTGTTGAGAATAAGGTAGAAACGCGTTTTAAGGTGTTGTGAGGTGAAAAAATGTTGAAAAAAGTGCTGAAATATTTTGCGGAATTGAAAATTCGTCGTACCTTTGCAATCGCAAAAGGGAAACAACGAGGGCGTTTAGCTCAGCTGGTTCAGAGCATCTGCCTTACAAGCAGAGGGTCGGCG
>ERZ780141.589-NODE-589-length-26580-cov-7.264053_pt1 | contig 26580 bp, 16 predicted proteins | sample MGYA00433080_ERZ780141 | MGnify/ENA primary metagenome ERZ780141 (study PRJEB29588, sample SAMEA2154047) | human gut metagenome | biome: human gut; feature: human-associated habitat; material: faeces | place: Denmark | collected 2008/2010 ... | reverse complement strand
ATCAAACCGTGTATAGCCATATCGATGGCAGCGTGGCGGCACCAACAGCAGGACTTCACTTCACCGATGAGGTGCTGGCAGAGTGCGACAAGCGTGGCATCACACGCCGTGAACTCACCCTGCATGTGGGTGCTGGCACATTCCAGCCAGTGAAAAGCGAGAACATAGGTGAGCACGAAATGCACTACGAGTTTATTTCGGTGCAGCGTAGCCTGTTGGTGGATTTAATCAACGCCGAAGGTCCGGTGGTGGCAGTGGGCACAACAAGCGTGCGCACCCTCGAAAGTCTCTACTATGTGGGGCAAGTGCTCGAAACCAACCCCGATGCCGACGAGGAAATGCTCACCGTGAAGCAATGGATGCCTTACAGCACACCTTGTGAAATCAGCACCAAGAAGGCGTTGCAGAATGTGGTTGACTATCTCGACCGCCACCACATCGACACATACCTTGGCTCTACGCAGATTATGATTGCGCCATCATTCCAATTCCACGTGATAAGCGGAATGATCACCAACTTCCACCAACCGCAATCCACCCTGCTTCTGCTGGTATCGGCATTTGTGGGCGGAGAGCGCTGGCGCGACATCTATCGCTATGCCCTCGACAATGATTTCCGGTTTCTCAGCTACGGCGACGGATCGCTGCTGCTGCGATAACCCTCAGCACTCATAATCCAAATTCTTACATTACGTCATATTGACCGATTTCGGACAACAACATAGGCACTTGCAATGGCTGCGTTACCCGCCTCCTCTGCAAGTGTTTTTTTGTGTTTAGCCCAAATCAATCGTTAGGATATGGATTGTGTTGACACACTAATAAACCCAAATCGGTCGTCATTAGACCGTAAATGGGAATTGTTTTTTCTACTGCTTGGAGCCTTTCGTTTCTTATAAGACATCTTTTGCATGAATTAGCAATACGCGTTTGAGGATTTTGGAGTAGTATTTTGCGGATTTTACAGACCGTCCCTACCGGCGAGCGTTTATTGGGGCAGCACGGAAATCCCCATAAAATCTGCGCTTCTAACATTCCAAAATCCAACCAAGCCCTAATGACAGAATTGGGATACACGCAATCGCCCCACCAACACTTATAGTATGCTGATGGGGCGATGTATGTTCGTGGGGGATATGCTCCCTGTTTAGAAAACTTTACTTACCGTAGATCTTGTTGAGCATTTCAGTATCGTTGAAGTAATCGATGCGCATTGCAGCACGCACTCTATCAAGAGTGGCAGCCACATTGCGAGCATCTTCGCTTCCCTTCTTTAGAATCTGCATCACGGCAGGAATATCCTTCTCAAATTCCTTGCGACGCTCTCTGATAGGAGCAAGCTTCTCTTCAAGCACATTGCAGAGCAACTTCTTCACAGTGCCATCGCCCACACCGCCACGGGTATAGTGATCCTTCAAATCCTGCAAGCAGTTGTAGTCTGGCAAATATTCCTTCACCTGCTCATCACACGCAAACGCGTCGAGGTAGATGAATGGGCAGTTGCCCTCAAGGTGTCCTGGAGAATCGATTGTGAGGTGTTCAGGGTCGGTGTACATGCTGTTTACCTTCTTCTTCACTTCCTTAGCAGTGTCAGAGAGATAGATGCAGTTGCCGAGCGACTTACTCATCTTAGCCTTACCGTCGGTGCCAGGCAGACGCAAGCAAACGGCTCTTGTTGGCAACAAAATTTCTGGTTCCACCAATGTGCCTTCGCCATAAGTGTTGTTGAATCGGCGCACGATTTCTCTTGCCTGCTCAATCATTGGCTCTTGGTCTTCACCAGCAGGCACTGTAGTGGCATCAAATGCAGTGATGTCGGCAGCCTGCGATATTGGATATGTGAAGAATCCAACTGGTATATTAGCCTCAAAATTGCGCATCTTGATTTCTGTCTTCACAGTAGGATTACGCTGCAAGCGCGATACTGTCACGAGGTTCATATAGTAGAACGAGAGTTCGCACAATTCAGGAATCTGCGATTGGATGAAGATAGTGCTCTTTTCTGGGTCGAGACCGCACGACAAATAGTCGAGAGCCACTTCAATGATGTTTGTGCGCACCTTCTCAGGATTATCAGCATTGTCGGTCAACGCTTGAGCGTCGGCAATCATAATATTTATCTTGTCGTATTCTCCAGAATTTTGGAGCTCAACACGGCGAGCAAGAGAGCCTACATAGTGGCCCAAGTGTAAGCGACCAGTTGGACGGTCGCCAGTGAGAATGATTTTACTCATTTTTATTCAGTTTAAATACAATTTTCGGAGTTGTTTTTTTAATCAATTGCAAAATTACGCAATAATTTCGATTACCCAACCTCTCACCTGATAATTTCGCCTTTTGCCCTCATATTCACACGCAATTATATGCATTGGCATGATTGCATATTTGCAACTTATGCATATATGTCGCATATATGTATTTCAAGTAAAATCAGGGCAAAATCTGTAAAATTTTGCCACAATGTTTCAATTGTGTTTCAAAATCAGCAAGAAAATGAGATTTTAAAGATTATTTATTTTTTTATTAATATAAATAAGTACCTTTGCTTCGACACTAATGCCTGTGTGCTTTAAACCATTTGCTCCGTATTGGCGATACTCAATAGCCAATATTAAGTAACCAAATTCTCCCTCCATAAAGCCAAATCGTCATTTGGCTTCATAACTCCGATACGGCACAAAGCAAGTATCGGCATGCCCACACCCCTTATTGTCAACTTATTAACTGGGTTCTGTCTAGAATAAAGTTAAACAAGCAGATATGACAATTGATGATTGCACATTGCATGATGTGCACACTTCAAGAGGAAGCTAAAATCTTCATCGTGCCGGATTTGCCTCCTGCACTCCCCCCGACTCTCAGAATGCTGCTATGGCAGAAAATTCTGAAAAAGGGGTGTCCACCAGAAACACCCTTTTCGCAACTCCACAGAGCCAGCAATCGCCCAGCGAGGCTGCGCACTGGTATGCACTGCGCACCACCTATGGCAGAGAGCGCAAGGCGTATGACTATCTGGTGTCGAAGGGGGTTACCGCATTCCTTCCCACCATCGAGGTGGAAAAAGAGGTCGACGGCAAACGGGAGATGGTCACCAAATCACGATTGCCGAACATATTCTTTGCACGCGGCACTGAGAGCGAGATCCAGGCTTTCGTCTACGACAACGTCAATCTGCCATACCTACGATTTTACTATCGGCACACCCTCGTGGGACGAACAACAGAAAAGACTCCCATGATAGTGCCCGACGACCAAATCGATAGTCTGAGGATAATATGTGCCGCCGAAGCCAACGACATCATCGTGTCTTCAATGGCCATACCAAAATTTGAGACCGGTCAACTGGTGCGCATCACCGATGGGGCTTTCTCTGGCGTGATTGGCAGAGTGGCACGCTACCAAGGGCAGCAACGCGTGGCAATGGTAGTGACCGACCTGATGACGATGTGCACGGCCTACATACCGAGCGCATTTCTTCAGCGCATATAGCAAAGTGACAAACTAATAGCATTGTTTTTATGGGCAGCATTTACCCAGATGGATATTCGGTTGATTTTTATGGATTTGAGGTAATAGAATTTTATCTCAGGCGTTTCCTTTTATACTACTCCAACTATCCCATCACCACACGCATACTCTACAGTATGATATTGGTGTGTGTGATAGCCATGATTGTGCTGTTCATCCTGTTTATCCGGCGAATACGCAGCAACAAGCGAAAAGAGGAATTATTCACAAGCGCACGCCGCGACCTCTACGACGGGTTCTACAAAATATTGATTTCCGACAAGAAACCAAGCGTAACCGACCTCGAGGAAGCCTGCAACATGAAATGGGATATGATAACCTCTTACGGTCCAGAGTCGCTCTCGCGAGTAATCTCAGAAATATGTATGGACCTTAACCGCGAGGCCGACAATGTACCAAATGCCGACACACTATGCACAATGACGGGTGTGAAAGCGCTCTACGAGAAAAACCTCGCGAGCGACCACAACGTGCTACTCACGCTGCAAAATATGGTGAATCTGCACGTCAGCGTAAGCGAGGGTCTGCTTGCCAACTACATCAACCACTACAAGAGCAATGTGCGCCAAATGGCTCGCATGTGCCACATCATATCGTCGAAGTCTGAGCCCTACAGGTATCTCATCGAGGACTTAAACGAGCATCAAGGCATTTGGCGATTCATGATGATGCACCGCCTTTTCGGTTGGGTGTGGGCCAACGAGCGACAGATGCCACAATTCCTAATCATTGCCAAGAAGGTGCAAAACGAGCAGTCGGTGGCTTTCCTAATCGAGGAAGTGGCCTACTGGGGCAGCGATGCGGAGAAAGCATCGTTGCACGAAATCTTGCTGTCGCCAACTTATAAATATCGCATCGCCGCTCTACGCGCCATAGCAAAACTATGCGACAAAGACCAGGAACAAGCAGCGGTGGAATCCTACGAACATCAGCCCGAATCGATACGTCACGAAGTGCTGCGCGCCGTTCACGCCATCAATTCTGGACTATATACCGAATTCTTTGTGAACGCCTATCGCACAGCTTCGTCAAAACTCACCAAAGAGATTGCGCTATCTTGCCTCTACACCTACGCCAACACCGGCCGACGTGCTTTTGAGCTTCTGCGCAGCGAGGTGATCAACAACGAGGAAGAACGCCGATTGATGGATCAGATTGATGCGGTGGCAATACTTAACCAAATGAGAATGCTTTAATTGACTATGTGGGAGTTTATTTTATACTTTTTCGGATACATAATCTTCACCTACTCCATTTTGCTGATAGCATCGTATGTGATGCTATTGGTGTTTGCCTACCGATATAGCAGCAACTACAAGCAGTGGTCGGGCGACTACATTCGCCACATGGCGCAAAGCTCCCCTTACGTCCCCGGCATCTCTATCGTGGCCCCCGCCTACAACGAGGAAAAAACCATCATCGACAACGTGGAATCGCTGCTCAAGATGGACTACCCAAACTTTGAGGTGTGCATCGTGAACGACGGCAGTAAGGACCGAACCCTCGATTTGCTTATCAACACCTTCGACATGGTGGAAGTGCCATTTGAATACGTAGAGCAGGTGCACTGCGCGCCATTCAAGCGATTGTTTAAATCAACCAACCCAAAATATTCACGACTCATAGTAGTGGACAAGGTGAACGGCGGCACAAAAGCCGACGCCGTGAATGCCGGTCTGAACGTAATCACCAACCCTTACTTCATCAACACCGACGTTGACTGTATTCTATCGAAAGATGCCATGTATCAGTGTATTTTCCCTATCATTATGGACAAGACGGTTATCGCCGTTTCGGGAACGATGTCGATGAGCAACGGTTCTACTATCAGCGACGGTGTGCTGGTTGACATTCGCCCATCGAGCCGCCTCATACCGCTATTCCAAGACCTTGAATATAAGCGCTCGTTTTTGGTGGGAAAAATGGGGTGGAGTAAAATCAACGCCATGAACAACGTGTCGGGCGGTTACGGTCTGTTCTCCACACAGGTGGTAATCAACGCCGGTGGCTATAGCAGCACCTCGTTTGCCGAGGACATGGATATGCTCACGCGCATGATTTCCTACTGCTGCGACTTCAAGCAGAAATATCGCGTGGTGCAGATTCCGCACACCTGTTGCTGGACTGAAGGCCCATCCAACCTGAAGATGCTATATCGCCAGCGCGTACGTTGGGGTCGTGGCTTGATACAGTTGATGCACGAGCACCATCGCGTGCTGTTCAATCCCAAATACAAGCGTCTGGGCATGATTTCGATGGTCTACACTTTCCTATTTGAATTTTTGGCTCCAATCATCGAGTCTTTCGGTGCTATGGCAATGATATATCTGGGCATAACTGGAGGCATCAACTGGGACACTTTCTTCGTAACATTCTTTGCCATCTACGCATTCAGCTTTATGCTATCATCGTTTGTGGTATTCTACGATTATATTTTGGGTTGCTCCTACACCAGCGTGAAGAGTTACCTGAAACTGATGCTTGCGGCGGCTTTAGAGCCTATCATATATCACCCGATAATCGTTTACTGCTCTATTATGGGCTATTTCAAATATATCACTCGCCAAAAGGCTGTATGGAAGTCAATGGAGCGCACGGGTATGAAGCGCGCCACCCCAGCCCCGGGTTCCGACCCCAACCAGAGCACAAACAAAAAATAATACTACTATGTCAGGACGAACAATCATCATATATCTAATCATATTGCTGCCGAGTATGCCAGCGGCTGCTCAGCGCGTGCAGCATAGACAACGTTCCACCATCAGCCAGCGGATTGAGGATGCCCGCGAAGGCACGCCCGGATACTACGAAATCGCCACCCGCAAGCTGTTTAAGCAAGGCAAATGGGAGGAAGGCCGTCAGATTCTGCAAAAGGGTCTCAACAAATACGAGACTATCTCTGCGCTCAACGAACTCATGGGCGAATATTGGCTACACCTCAATCAATACGACAAGGCTCGATTTTTCCTCATCCGCTCGTTGCGCGACAACAGCGACAATCTCCACTCAAAGGAGATGCTAATGAAAATCGAGGAAAGCACCAAGCACTATAGTTCGGCAATAGTCTATTGCAACGAACTGCTTGAGACTTCGCCCTACGACTACAATCTTTGGAAGAAGAAGAAGATTGAGTTGTATCGCCTGCAGGGCAATACGGCCGAAGCCACTCGACTACTCAATCGCCTGCGTGAGATATACCCCGAAAAGCAAGACGTGAAGAAAGAGATAGCATACGACTTGGAGACCAAGTATCGCCAATATCGCACCAAGAAAAACCTTGAGGGGCAAGAAGACATGCTCAAGCAGTTGGTAAAGATTGACCCCAAAAACGAGGAATTTCAAATGGCTCTGTGCAACCTCTATCTGCAGACCGGTCGCACCGAAGCGGCTCTCGACGCCGCCGGATATGCTGCATCAGTAGTGGCAAAGCCTTATCCATTCGTTGAGAAAAAAGCCTCGATTCTTGGCGAAATGCCTCGCTATAGCGAGGCTCTATCATACCTGCGCGAGGCTCAAAGCAACATTGCCGCTTTGGCGGCCCACAGTGGTGAGATAAGCCAACTCTCACAGGCGCTCGAGGAAGACGCGGCTCGCATGGCTGTGCAAAACGACCCCTACACGGCTTATGCCAAGATATACGAGAAAGAGCACTCCGACGAGGCTCTCAACTATCTGCTCAACACCGCCACTACCCGTGGCTACCTCGACGATGCGCTGGTGTATGTGCGACAAGCCCGCAAGCGATATGGCGACACACAGAAGCTGCTCTACCGCGAATACACCATACAGCGCCATTTGGGCAACGACAAGGCGGCAACCGCTATGCTGGTGAAGATGCACTCCAAGTGGCCCAACGACCGCGAAATCTGTGAGGAACTGTGCGCCATACGCCTCGGCGAAGCACGCAGCATGATGGATTTCGGGCAATATCACGAGGCTATCGCCACTCTCGAGGAGATTCGCCAATACAACGTTGACGAAGAGACCATATCTACCATCGAGCACCGCCTATTCACCTGCTATCAGCAGACTGGCAACCGCGCGAAGGCCACTCTTTTGCTCAACAATATCTGCAAAGACCCTATCGCCAAAGCGGGGTTGTATGAGGAGATTTCCCTGCCTTACATCAAGCAACTAATAAGCGAGGGCAAACTCTATCACGCCGACAAAGAGATACAGGCCGCATTAGATATGGGCAACCCTTCTGCCGACCTCCTGCGCATGGGCATCAACACCTCGCTGCAGATGAAGAAAGGCGAAAAGGCTCGTTCTTTGGCATCGCTGGGGCGCGAGCGTTTCCCCGACGACCCATTCTTCACGCTTAAGGAAGCGCAATTCAAGGCTGAAGACGGCAACTATAAGGATGCCTTAGACCAACTTCGCCCGATGCTCGAATTCTATATGGGCGACACCACCTTGGTGAACGCCTATGCCGAGTGCAGCGATAATCTGGCACAGAAACACTTGAAAGCCAAGAATTACGAGATTGCATTGAATCTCGTTAACGACGCGCTGCAATATCAGCCCGACAATCAATCGCTCATCCACACCAAGGCGATGATATACCAGGCGATGAAAGACTGGGATAATGCCGTGGCAACATATAAGCTTTACCGCCCATCGCTTGCCGAATCGCAAGAATATGTGCGCAACCTTGAGGAGATGAAATTTCATTTGTTGAAAAATCAAGTGAACATAGAGTATCAGTTGGCACGCCCTGCCAGCCAAGACCAAATCACCTCAACAGCACTGGTTTCTTACACTCACTTCGCTAAAGGCAACAACTACACCATCAACTTCGGCTATGCCGGTCGCGACGGATTGATAAAGCCCGTAACTGCCGATGACGAAAAAGGCGGAACAGGAGTGACAATAAGCGGCGAATGGGAGCATACTTGGAACGACGCTCTCACATCTACCATTATCGCTGGCTGCGCCAACAAGTTCTTCCCACGATTCAGATTGGAGGCCAAGGCAAGTTATGCGTTGCCGCACGAGTGGACCGCAAAAGGCGCGCTATCGTATCGTATGGTGAGCGCCTACTACAACACCTCGCTGATAGGCGTGGGACTGGGCGGCACCAAGGGCATTGAGCGCTTTAATTTCGGTGCCGACCTTCACTTGCTCACCCTCGCAGGCAAAGAATCGGAATACATCAGCGGTAAGTTCTTCGCCAATGCCAGTGCCGTAGCCAAATACTACCCGATTGAGGGCAACCGCACCAACATATTCATCTCTGGCAGCGTGGGTAATGCTCCTGAGATTTCGCTCATCGACTATAATATGCCTGTTAAGTTCAACCAACTCAACACCATGTTTGGCATTGGTGGCACTTACGCCATCAATTCTGTGATTGATTTTGGCATTATGGGTTCGTGGTACTCGATGACCATCAACCCTTCTACCGACAACGACGCCGATAGAAACAAGAATTATCTTTATCTGAATGCAAATGTCACGATTCATTTCTAAAATAGCATCTTTGGCAATCACCGCTTTGGTGCTTGGCGGTTGCTCGGCAAATGCGCAGACGCAACACGCCGACGACGAGCCTACCACCTTTGTGTATCGCGGGTTGTACACGCCCTCAAACACCGAGAGCGTGCAGCGTGACATGCAAACCAATCACCCCGACTACGACTGGGGATTGTGGGGGCATAATCTGCGCAAAGCCATCAGTGATGACATCACCGAGAGCATGTATGCCACCGTTGACGGAGCAAAGAGCAACAAGCAATTCTGCTTCTCAAGCCCACAACTCTACAAGGCCGTGCGCAACTATATCATCGACCAATTTGGCTATGGCACCGACTCCTATAGCGAGCGCATAAGCATCATGCCTATGGACAACAAGATTGCCTGCACTTGCGCCCAATGCCGCGCCAAGGGCAACACTCCAGGCAATGCCACGCCGTCTGTCACAGCCTTCATCACTCGCCTTGCCAAGGAGTTTCCAAAGCATCAATTCTTCACATCGGCCTATCACACCACCAAGGCTGCACCGTTGGTAAAACTACCAAGCAACGTGGGCGTGTTCATCTCAAGCATCTCGCTGCCGATGCGCGTCGATTTCACCAAAGACGCCGGCTACAACGAATTCTTGGGAATGATAGATGCTTGGAAATCGAAATGCGAAAAAATCTACATCTGGGACTACGAGCGCAACTACGACGATTATCTCTCGCCTTTCCCCTGCTTGCTGGCAATGCAGTCGCGCTTGCAGTTATACAAGCAACTGGGCGTGAGCGGCGTTTTCATCAACGGAAGCGGCGACGACTACTCGGCTTTCGACGACGTGCAGACACACACTTTGGCTCTGCTACTCGACAATCCCGACACTGATGTGCATCAAGCGGTGGCTGAATATTTCAGCACCCACTATCCGGTGACAAGTGATATTCTCACCGAATACTACTGGGGCCTTGAGATGCGCGCAAATACCACCAATCACCTTCTGCCTCTATATGGCAATATGCAGGAGATGTGTCAATCCTACCTCGATGCCACAGAGTTTATAAAATTCCGCGCCCAACTTGACGCAATGAGCAAACGCGCCTCTGGCGACGAGCGCAAACGCCTCAACCACCTGCTCACATCGCTGGCTTACACGCAACTGGAACTTTACCGCTGCCACTTGGTGCCAACCGACAGCGAAATGCAGGCCGAAATGCGCGAGATTCTCAAGGGCCACAGCGAGGTGAAGGGCATGATCAACCGCGACGAATCGGGTCACGCAATCGATGATTATCTTAAACAATGAAAATGACTAATTCTAAGAAAATATCCGCTGGCAAAATGGCGTTGTTCGTAGGCATTGCCTGCTTGGCATTGCTTGCCTTTGGCGTATTCTCTTGCCACAAGCAATTAAAGCCCACCACCATCAAAATCGACCGACCTACTCGCCACTACCCCACAATAGTGCTGGGCGACGACATGGTGATTGAATATGTGGTGCGAAACACTGGCAACGAAGTGCTTGTGCTCACCGACGTGCAACCCTCTTGCCCGACAATTGAAGTTTCAGCGAAAAACGTGAAGATGATACCACCAGGCGATGAAGCGCCGTTTATATTCATTTTCCATTCCGACAAGAATATCGGTTTGGCACGCCACAGCATCCGGCTTTTCGGCAACATCGCTCCCGATGGCGTAGCCGAAATGACATTTGACACGCATGTGGTGAGACCATCTATCGACCTAATGGACTATGAAGAGTATTATCAAAAAAATTCCGGACCACAATTAACAGAGAAATAAAGAGTGTAATATAATAAGTAGGATAGTTTATCTGACTTGAAAGGAGATTATTTATGAAACAAATTGCAGGAATCGACTCAAACAAATTCAACATTCTGATTGTCGATGACATTCCATTAAACCTGACGTTGTGCGACATGATGCTCAAGTCGTTTGAATTCACCATCGTGAAAGCAAACAACGGACGTCAGGCTCTTAACGAGATTCAATCGAGGCTCAACACACCCAATTGCATCGACGTTGCCATTGTAGACCTTATGATGCCCATTATGGATGGATACCAAGTGATAGAGCACATCCGCCAAGGCTACAACGAGGATGGCTTCAACATTCCCGCCATGAGCAAAAACAAACTGCCCATCATTGTGCTGTCGGCACTGAACCTCAACGAAGACGTCACTAAGGCGTTGACCCTTGGCGCCAACCAATATCTCACAAAGCCAATCATACAAGAGCAGCTTATCTCTACATTGACCAAAGAATTGGAAAAACGAGTAAAAGCCTCGGCCACCGCAAGCGCTACGGCATAACGGCCTGCCTTGCCACAAAGTTATATATGTCTCACAAAAATGCGCCGTATGGCGAATACGGCAAACCGAATAATTAGAAACTTATTATTACCAACAAAATTATGAAAAAGACCTTACTATGTGCATTGTCAGCACTCTTGCTGGCCGCATGTTCATCTGAAGAACCTGGATTCAAAGGTGACAAAGAAGAAACCCCAAGTACAGAAGTTTATGCAATGGGCAAACAATTGCTCGGCACAAGCACTGCCACCCAATCAATGATGGCGCCTGTTGCCGCAGCCACTGCCAACTACACCACGGCTTACTACTACATCCGCATCGACGGACGCATCCCAAAGTCGCACGGATCTTACAACTCCAATGAATATTGGCCACAGACCACCGCTGGCCGCTCGGTGTTTGCCGAAGCCAATTCCGGCACCGTCAATCTCGACTATCCTTATTGGTGCTTCAGCAAAGACTATTATACACGACAATATGTCTACGACACCACTGGCGAAGCCGTTGCTAAAGTCCTTGGCAACGTGCCTACTTTCCAATCGATGATGACAGTAAACCAGAAGGATACCGACGACGTGGCTAAAATCGACACCAAGGGCCTCAAAATCATCTGGTATGTTGCCAAGTTGGTTGAAAACAAATGGCACGTCGACGGCGTGCTAAGCTACGAGGACGTGAAAGACGTCACCGAAGTACCTGGCATCAGCCAAGACAAAGACTTGTCGAACAAGGCCGACGAAATGCGTCCAGAACTTGGCAAAGGCAACATCGAGGTTGACGTGCACCAACAAGAGCACTCCAACTGGCAAGAAATCAAGACTTCTGTGCACCTACGCGACTTGGTGGAAAGCGTGATTATAGATATGCCTATCGCCGAGAGCAACATTGCCGAGGCCACTGGCTTTGCTGTGCGCTCCTACGACCTCGACCTTGGCGCTAAAACATATATCAACGGCACCGAATATGCTCTCGACAGCACCAAACCTGTGAAGGTGACCATCGAGCACAAAGCCGACAAGGTGGTGTATACCGTTGAATGCAAAGACGCAAGATACCTCAACGCCCTCCGCAAGGAATACAACGACGGCGCGACTGTGGAAATCCATACTTTCGTGAAGGATTTGACCAAAGAGGCCGTTTGGGCTAAGTTGAAAGAGTCGAAGGTTTACACCGACCCTATGACTTACGAGGGCCTAATCTACAAAGGCCCAACAAGCGCATTCTTTAAAGAATAATACGCAACCTACTTCTATAGGTCATAAATATCTTCGGGTCTTGCTCCGCAATGGGGCAAGACCTTTTTTATTCTCATGGCGCATCTACGCATAGATATTCAACCAAATTAATATATTTCCCATCCCCGCTACTATTTATCAGTTATCACCCCCTCATAATTTAACACTATGTGATTTTTACCGATATTCAAAGAAAATCGTTCAATTTTTCTTGCATTTTTACAACAAAGCATATATTTTTGTATGTCTTTTTATGCATTATTTATCACCAAAAACAATGTCAACACGACCATCATTGAAAGATAATACGGCATTTCAGACACAGTAGACATAATTTTGCACCCCATAGCCAATTTGCTCAAGGCTGTGGACGGTGAAACATTTTGAGCAGCAAAAGAATCATTATGGGAAAAATCTACAAAAAACTTCTTGCGGCTGTTGCTATGGCCACGGCTATAAGCACCGCAGTTGCAGCTGATGATGTTCAAACGCTGTATGGTTACCAACTCTCGGTGCCACAATGGGGCGATGCTGAAAACAAGACCGGATTCGTGTCGTTCACCTCAACCGACTACGCAAAATTAAATTTCCTGAAGACCACCACCTACTCAAGTTCGCACTTGTCGGCAGGTGAATACGTCGACGGAAAGATCTATGGCTACACCATCGAATGGAGCTACTATGGCGGCATAGCCCCTGTTGCTTATGTCACCTACGACGCCAATACATACGCAGAACTCAGTTCGAAGTCTTGGGAGGACAAGCAACGTGTGCTCGACATGACCTACGACTACACCACAAACACCATGTATGCCCTCGCCGAAGACAATGTTTCAATCGCGGAAACAACTGGCAAAACCAGCCTTTACATCGTGGATCTGGAGACAGGCGAACTGTCGCACGTTGGCGACCCTGGCGATCTAAAGGGTATCAACGGATACAACAAAGAAGTAGATAACCACCTCGTGACTATCGCCGCCGACAATAGTGGCAACCTCTTCGCCATGTCGGAATATCGCAAATTCTATAGCATCAACAAATACACCGGCAAGGCCACTCAGATTGGAGAGGTCGGCAAGGTGGGCGTAAACAACGAGTTCCAATCGATGTGCTTTGGTACCGATGGCAAAATCTACTGGGCTCAAAAGCACCCCGACTACGGCTACCTCTCTACCATCGACTCTGAAAGCGGTGTACAAACCAAACTCGGCACGCTTGGCGAAAACGCTCAGGTTACCTGTCTCTACGTGAAGCGCGACTTGCGCTCAACCGACTTCCCACTGAATGTCACCAACCTAAAGGCCACCAACGAGCCTGGCACCAACAGCGTGAAGTTGTCGTGGAAGCTCCCAACACACGACTATGCCGGCAATGCCGTCAACATCACCGCCGTGAGAGTGCTTCGCTTGGGTAGCGACAAGCCTGTTGCAACACTTGCTGCCGATGCCACTGAGTTTACCGACAATAATGCCGCCAACGGCACCAACTGCTACAACGTGGTGGCTTACAACGGCAACGCTGCCGGCCGACCAGCCACAGTGAGCGTATTTGCCGGTACTGACCAACTCGAAGCCGTGCACGACCTCCACGCAGTGAAAGCCGACGACTCTGATGATGTGACCATAACTTGGACCCCACCTACAGAGACCGTCAACGACGGATATGCCGACTTCTCAAATATCACCTACAACGTATATCGCGTAGATTTGATTACCGGCAACTACATCCGCTTGTCGGAAAAACAGACTGCCCTATCGTATGTTGATAAAAGCATCACATCAGCCGGCGTTTACTGCTATGTGGTAGAACCAGTCTGCGCCGAAATATTGGGCCTTGCAGCACAGAGCGAAGACATCACCATAGCTGCCACCTACACAGCACCAGTGACATTCACCTTCGAAAACAATGCCGACGCATATTTCTGGACTGCAAAGAACAATCACACCAACGCCAAATACGGATGGATGATCACCGCCGGTGCTGCATATCAGCGCCTCGACGGCAACTTTGCTAAGCTCGCCTCTGGCGGTTCGGCCGACCCTTGCGACGACTGGCTTATCTCTCCAGCCATCGAATTGAAGAAAGGCACCTACTACCTCAATTACCACGCATCTGGCACTTCTTACGGCAAGATCAGCTGGGAAGTATTCGTGGGCGAAGACAACACCGACACATCTAAGTTCACCACATCGCTCGACCGTCACGAGAACGAGACCGTGAAGACATGGACAAAGATGGACGAAAAATCGTTCACCGTTGACCACGACGGCACTTACTACCTCGGCATACACGGCTTCACCACCGACACCTACGCGAGCGCATATCTCGACAACATTTCCATCTCTGATGTACCTACATCCGGCATCAGCAACATCAGCTCGGCACGCCACGGCATAGTGGTAGAGGGCGATGTGGCAACCGTATCGGCCGAACGAGGCATCGCATCATGGACAATAACCAACGTGAGCGGACAGGCAGTGCTTGCCGGCAACCGCCGAAATCAGCCTCTCGTCGCTCAACGCAGGCGTATATATCGTAATGGTTAAGACCATCGACGGCGCCCGCTTCACCGACAAGATCCTCGTGAAGTAATCGCCCCACGCAAAGTCATGGCCCTCCCGTGCAGCGCCACGGCAACGAAGCATCCACAAGCCCACAAAGGCTTGTCCCAATAACAAAACAGGCTGAGAAGCACCCGCTTCCAGCCTGTTTCTTATCCTCAACGCCCACTGCAATCACGCAGTTGTCATCCAGCCAAAACCTTGCATAGCCATATCAACAAAGTGATTCAGCAACAATTTGCTCTTATCATCAAAAGCTATTTGGTCGTAGCTCATCGGCAAATCATCATTGAGCGACTTTTTTATAAGAGAGAGCACCTTAGTTCGAGGCTGCTCATCTTTATACCAATCTACCATCAACAGATTTTCCTTCTCCGACACGAGTTTCTTATATAAGTTTTTTGATGCCAGTATCACCTTTTGCTCCTCTTCCTTGGTCAGCGACCTATCTTGTATAAGCAAATCGTAGATTTCCAGCTCTTCCTCAGTCAAGCCCATCGCAGCAGACCTGTTCCGCTCTTTTCTCATTTCGCTAATAAATTGCAACAACCTTTCATAGTAGTCTTCATTCTCACTGCCGCCAGCATTATATCTGTCAATGATATTTCTATATCTTTGTGAGAATGCCACCCTTGTGCAATTTTTGTTGATAAGGCCCTCCAATGTCTTTTCTATAAACGCCTTTAGGTCGTCAATTGCCAGCGCCCTATATGGTGTGGCATTGATTTCTTTTCTAATGCTATCAATATCCAACTTGCTCAAATCAATGACCTTGCCTTGATGTATGCCATACTGCACCACACCTTCAGCAGCCATAGCCGACACGCTATTATCAAGAGTCTCAGCCATTCTTGCTTTAGCCCGATTTAATTTTTCGTCGTCTATTCTATTGCAGAACAAACCATTAAGATAATCCAGTGGTGAGAACTTGTCGTTGCTCCACCCACGTTCAAATATTTCAGGCTTCGACGCATCATATAGGTTCATCAGCAGATTGCTCAACACCTTAAAGCGGTCTTTCCATTCATCTTTTTCAAGGATTCGGTCATAAGCCTTTCGCAGACAATCCAGTTTATGGAGCGTATCACTTTCATTGATGATTTCATCAAGGTTTACGCCCAATTCCCGCAAGAATGTGTCGCACTCCACGATGCAGTCATCTACACTATCTATCAGTTGCTCAATATCTTTAGCGGGGAAGTCGGCATTAGCATCATCAGTCGAAGCATAGTCTGACAGTGCCTGCTGCATATATTTAAACACATTCACATAATCCACCACAATGCCGCAAGTCTTGCCTGGGAACACTCTGTTGGCACGTGCGATAGCTTGCATCAGCGTGTGTCCCTTCATGGGTTTGTCGAGGTATAGTGTAGATAGCGACGGCACATCAAAGCCAGTGAGCCACATTGCGCACACAAACACAAGGCGCAACTGATCGTCCTCGTCCTTAAATCGATCTTCTATATCCTTGCCTTCCGGGGAGATTTCCTCCATTTTTCTTCTGTGAGGCACAATATCGAGACCCTGCGCTGCAAACTTCTGCACCTCATCAGCTTCCTCACTTATCACCACAGCCATTTCCACCTTATTCATATAGTCTAACTGTGCTGTGAGTCTGTTTCTTTCTTCTTCGGTCTTGGCATTGTTTCGTTCCTTCACCAAAGCCTTCTTCTCCTCGGCCCAATAGTATTGCACCTTGTCATACATCTTCACAGCGGTGAATTTGTCAACGCTCACCACCATACCCTTTCCAAGAAAGCCTCTTCTTGGGAAATGATGCGCTATGTCACGCGCAATACGGTCGAGGCGGTCGTCTCGCTTAATCACCTCAAGTATTCTCGACGAAGAGTTCTCCAACAGTTCTCGTTCTCTGTCGTTAAGCTCTTCCTCCTCCACAATCTTGTCGATATCGGTGTCGAGCCAGTTGTTGTCAAGCCCCACTTCAGGCACTCTTCTCGAGTAATACAATGGCACCGTGCTGCCATCTTCTATGGCTTGTGCGAAGTTGTATTCCGACACATAGTTGCCAAACCATTGGTTGGTCAGTCTCTTAGCGCCAAGCAGTGGCGTGCCAGTGAATGCAATATAGTTGGCATTTGGCAATCCTGTGTGCATATTCTCAGCCAACTGCTTATATTGAGTTCTATGAGCCTCATCCACCAAAACAAATATATCGTCTCGTGTTGAGAGTACCGGATATTTCTTAGTCTTGTCGTATTGAAACTTATGTATCAGCGAGAATACCATTGGCTTATTACCGCTCAAAAAATCTCTCAGCTGCACGGCATTTTTAGGCTGGCTCTCTTCGTTGACACCTATCACTTCACTTCTCACAAAGGTCTTGTGTATCTGTGCATCTAAATCTTCTCTATCGGTGATCACCAAGAACGTGAAATTGCCATGCAACTTTCGCCTCACTTTTCTCACAAACATCACCATGCTATAACTTTTGCCCGAACCTTGGGTGTGCCAGAATACGCCGAGTTTTCCCTTCATTTCTTGGCGACGCTCTGCGCTCTTCATCAAGTTGTTCACGCCAAGATACTGGTGGTTCTTAGCAATAATCTTCACCCGCTTGTTGTCGAAGAAGATGAAGTTTTCAATATAGTCGAGAAGCCTTTCTTTCTTAAACAGACCATCTATAAGGTTAATCACCGATAACCCATACTCTTCAATACGCTCTCTATCGAGCCTTTCCTTTTCGTCGTTCACCTTCAGCCACTCAAAGAAAAACTCATAGCTGCTGTTCCAAGCGCCAATCTTAGTACGCAAGCCATTTGATAGGACACATATCTGATTGAGAGCGAAAATATTGGGTATATCCTTTCGGTAACTCACAAGGTTTTTGTTGTATGATTCTTCCACCTTCACCGTGGAGTTTTTGAGTTCGATAAACACCACAGGCAGGCCATTCACAAAGAGCAGCACATCGGGTCTTCTATACCTGAATCTGCCCTTTATCCACATCTGATTCACACAGTGAAAGTCGTTGTTATCGGCATTGTCAAAATCCATCAACCTTACGATAACAAAATCGTCCCTACCATTCTCTCTGATATCCACACGTATGCCATTGCGAAGTTGGTTGTAAAACCGATAGTTGGTGTCAACCATATCAGTGGCAGTGTAGTCTTTTCTGAAGTCTTTCACTATGCCCTCCAATATCTCTGGAGCGACATGCGGATTAATCCTTTTCAGTGCATTGAAGAACACCTTGGGCAATATACACTCCGTGGAATTTGCTCTGCCTGTGAGGTTCACGTCGTCTTGCGCAGCCACACTTGGGTCACACTCAATTCTCGTCCAGCCATATTCTGGTTGTGAGAGACGTCTGCAGATGGTTTGTTCTATGTCGTCTTCACTGATAAATGATTTCATAGCCGTTCAAATTATGCCTTGAGTTCTAATATTTTCTAATAACTTCTAATAAAAATTTTTATCCTCACTAAAAACCTTTCTTTCTGATTTATATCCTATTACAAAAAAATCATGTACCAAAATTCTAATACAAAAGGCCTAAGTTCTAATAAATTTCTCTTCCTCTTATCAGCATGTTACATATTTAAAATCCACTGTTTTCGCGAAATAATTTTTATCTTATTTTCGCTCCTTAACGCAGATAGCAGATTGCTTACCTTATTATACTTTTGCTTTTCGCTCATTATATCAGACAACTTATCAAAAAGCAACACTTCAATTTCTTTTCGAGTGGCTTTGTTGTAAGTTGCAATATAATCAATAATGAGTTTCTTAAAATAGGCATCATCAAAACTTTTATTCTTAACATACGTCGATTTTAATCCCACGTGTTTTGTGGCATCAACAATTTTCCCAGAAAGATAAACATTCGGTTTACGCCCTTCAATATATCCTTTCTTCCTCAATAATTCAATCGCATCATTAGTTAACGCCTCTCGCTTCTGAACCTTATCCAATAGAATTATCTCACTCAACGAAAGATTCGGAACATTTACGAGAATCCGAGCAAAATTTTCATCAAGAACCTTTCCTATAATCTTGCACACAACTTTTCCTCCTGTTGTGTCATACACAGGCATTGGAAAAAAACGTTTCTTTTGTTGAATAAAGAGTTTACGTATTCCTCCACCCTCTGTTTCAACCATCCGTATACTACGCATAGCTTCCACAAGAAATGGGTTACGATATTCAGATTCTGGGAAATCGTGGTTCACAACATCTTCTACCGACTTTGGAAGGAATTCACCATAATTTCTAAACATCAAAAATTCATCTTCATACTCTACCACCTCTATCCGAGTCTTCCTACCATAATCTTGATGTGCGATACAATTACAAATTGGTTCTCGTAAAGTAAATATGTCATATCGTAGCATTGATTCTGGAAACATATTGCCACTTATCGTATATGTATAATTTGCATTTCTCACTAATCGAGAAAACTCTTCTACTGCCAAAATCATAGGTATTGAAAGAATTCTAAAGTCTTTATTTTCATCACTTCCATCTTTCAATTGCCATCGTATTTTACACACTGCTGGTGAAATAAAATGCTCACTCTCTTCACGGCCCAATAATATGATAGCCGTATTTGTAATCTTTCCTTGCTTCGTTATCCGGGCTTTATTCAAAAAAGTAATATCATCCCAATCATCTACTTCCTTAGCCCTATGAGAATTAAGTTCTTTAAACTTCTCTCTAGCCAGACTAATTGCCTTTGGGTCAAGATCTGACAATCTTGCCTCAGGAATAACTTCTGCCGACCAATCGTTTCCTGCCATGGGCTCGCTCAATATTGCAGCCATTCGTTCGCTTGTCATTTGCACAAGAGAATCCTTTATTCGCTGCCATGCCTTTTTATACACAATTACTGGCTTTCGCGACTGATGCTTAGGAATTTTTATAACCCAAACTATCTTTTTTGTATCATCTGTAACAAACTCTTCAATGTCCAAACCCTCACTTGGCAAATATGTACAATGCTCAGTCAACTTAAATGTTGCTGACTCTGGAGTGGCAGGGCCCCCATTGAAACTCAAGTTGGAATAATCTGTTCCTACTATTTTAAGCGTTTGATCCTCTACTCCAATAATAAGGAATCCTCCTTCCATATTACTTATCGCACAGACATACGAAACAACATCATCTCCCTCTTTGCCAGAGAAAGAATTCTTCAAGTTCTTAAATTCCTTCCATTCACAATGTTCGTTCTCTTTTGGAAAGCTTCTAAGAAGATAGCTATGCAATTCTTGTTCTGTCATATAGCTTATTTTTATGGTTTTACCTCCAATTTACCACTCATCAATCTTGGCAACAACAAGTCTCTTTGCTTCGCAAGTAGCTCGTTTTGATTAATTAATCTCTGCCTTAATTGATAATTATTGCTCAAGTAATAATTAAACCGTTGAATTGATTTATTATCTGGTAACAAGACCTTTATATTCTCTATCATTCCTTTTGTAAGGAATTTTATAACCGCACCTGCAGCACCGGCAAGAAGTCTATCCAACTCAGATAGAATAGTATAATATGATATATATATGCTCTATATTATACGGAGATAAGACATATGTCCTTTGATATGCCTCAAATTTACCTTCATATAACTTGACATTCAAATCTCCATTTCCGGCCAAGATTATGGCAAAACAATCAAAAGAGAAACTATTTGAAGACAAATCTTCTTTTGAGCATGTAAAAAATTTGTAAATGCCATTTGGAGATGCAAAGTTAGCATCTTTCTTTCCTGTTAATATCGGGAATAGTTCTCCAAATCTTTGAATTTTCCAGCCAGAGGGAAGGCCATTGACGAATTCGGTCTGTTCGTGGCCGGGGAAGCGGAAGCGGACAAACCACTCTTTGTATAGGTTCTCTGCCATCTGCTCCAATAGTTTTATCCTCTTGGTGTTGTTTTCTATCAAGGCATCATAGCTCGAAAGTATTCCCGCTATCTTCTGCTGAATATGGAAATCTACATCTGGGACAAGATACTTCATTATGGCATTTTTATTACCTCTTGGCATCTTTGTGCCTTTTGAAGTTACCATATCATAGTTAAAGAAGTTTTGATCACTAAGAACATAGTACAGAAATTTGGGATACGTCTCTTCGTTAGCTTTAATAACCAAGATATCATTTGAACATGCGCCTTCTCTTGTAGCAAACCATATCTTGCAGAAATAAGGTCTAATATTCGAAATTAAAATATCCGATGGCTCATATTTAGAAGATGTTCTACAATCAGGAATGCTTTCAATTTCCCGTATACCTCCTTTTTGGGGAAGCATATTTTCTGTGCTTATATATGTCTCTTTTTGAATTATATTCGTTCTTACTTTACTATATTCTGCACATGCCATTAAACTCTTATATTCCATACCTTACCCCTCCCCAAACAATTCTTTAAGGTTGTCTTCAATCTGTTTAGCGAGGGCTGATGCTTCGTCATTGAGGGCTTGGAACTCTGTGTTCAAGTTCTTCATAGTGTCCTTGAACTCAGTCTCAGTCATTCCATCATCCTTAATCACCACACCCACATATCTGCCCGCATTCAGGCTATAGTCGTTGTCGATGATGCCATCTTCGCCATTGAGTTTGGCAACCTTGCATAGGCCTATCACATCTTGATATTCACCATCCGGCCATCGCTCCAAGAGCCATTCTACCTCTGCTTGCTTGCCGGATGCCTTATACTCATCTACAAGTGCCCAGAATGCTTCACTATCTCCTTCATAAAGTCGGCTGATAATGCCAAGATTTTTGATCTGCTCATCAGAGAACTTGCGGTGTGCGCGATCAACTTGGGTGAATATGTTTCTGGCATCAATAAATAGTATCTCATCACGCTTGGTTCTCTGCTTATTGAAGAACCACAAAGTGGCAGGCAATGTGACGGTAGAGAACATATTGCTTGGCATAGTCACCATCTGGCTGATGATGCCATCCTCTATCATCTTCTTGCGGATTTCAAGCTCTGAGCCACCTGCATCACTTGCTGAATTAGCCATAACAAGGGCAGCCTTGCCATTGTCGTTGAGAGCAGTGGCAAAGTAGCCAATCCATAGGTAGTTGGCATTAGGTACAGTCTCCCTTCTATCAGCAGACCTCCTGGTTGAATTTGTTCTGTTTCTTGGCACTCCATAGGTACTGAATCTGGCATCATCAATCACTCTATCCACCACCACTTCATCAACATTGAATGGTGGATTTGCCATCACATAGTCAAACTGACCAAAGGCATCGTATGGGTCGCTGTAGAATGAGTTTGCTTCGGTGATTTCACCTCTCACATTATTCAGAAGGAGGTTCATCTTGGCAAGTTTCACAGTATCAGGGTCTTTCTCCACGCCATAGCAACGGAAGTGCATCATCTGGTCGTTTGTGGCATTGTGACGATGCATATATCTTGCAGCCTGCACAAACATGCCACCCGACCCACAAGCAGGGTCGAGAAATTTCTTATCGCCTGTAGTGGGTTGAAGCACCTCCACCATATATTTCACCACACTGGCCGGAGTATAGAATGCGCCACCACCTTGGCCCTCGGCAAGAGCGAAGTTGCCAAGGAAATATTCGTAGATTTGTCCGAAAATGTCAATGCCAATGTTTTCAGGGATATCCTTGAAGACTCTCACAATTCGGCTCAGCAACTCAGGATCTTCTTCAGGCACCAGTTGGCCATATACTTCCTTAGGCAAAACACCATCCATCTTGGGATTTTCCTTCTCAATAGCCTCCATAGCCTGCTTGACAAGAACAGCCTTCTGAGCATCGTCTGGAGCATCGTTGATACTGTCGAAATAGGCACACTCTGGCAGATAAAACCCACACTTCTCTATAGCCACATCCTTGTAGGTTCGCTCCATTCTTGTGCCCTTGTATTGATTATACTCAGCATCAATCTCCTCCTTGTGCTGCTTGTAAAGCACATCGGCATACCTCAAAAATATGAGACCAAGAATAGGTTGTCCATATCTGTTCGCAGCAAGGTGAGCCGAGGAACGAAGCATATCAGCAGAGCGCCAAAGATTGTCTTTTAGGTTTTTTAGTTCAGTATCTGTCATAAGTGTGTTTTTATTTATTCGCATTAATATGTAAAGTTATGAAAAATTCAACAATATGGCAACAAGAATCTCCAAAACTACCAATGCTTTGGGTATTATGGCTGTGGCGATTATAGGCTACGGCAACTACTGGGCAAGGGTGTGGAGGATGCGGTAGGTGCGGCTTTGCTGTGCCGCCTCCACGCGCAACAGATACATGCCTTGAGGCATTCCGCTCAGCGAAAGGGTAGCATAGCCTTCGATAGAGGCTGGAGCCTGCTTAAGCAACACGCCTCCCATGCTGTAGAGTTTTGCGGCCATTATGCCATTGCCCGACACTGTGAGGTTGTTATTCTCGTGGCTAACGTCAATCAGCGCATCGTCTTTGGTGACAGCGCCTACTCCTGCCGAAGCATCTTGATATAGGGTGAGAATATCGCCCTGTCGCTTCAAGAAATAAGGTGGCGTTTGTAGGTTTCTCAATTCCACCTCATCGCCATCAATCTGCCCCTTCACCATCACACGATAGGTGTATCCGTCGGCAAACAGCAGATTGCTCTTGCGCATCCAATAACTGAATAGTGGCACATCAAACGAAGAAAAGATGGTGACATTGTCGCCAAATCCGGGCACCGAAATTATCTCCTTTGTGAGCACGTCTTCACAGGTCATCGTCACGACGCCATCATAGCTGCGACCCTCTGATGTGCGTAGCGCCACAGCGAGTTTGAATAGCGACATCTTCGACACGTCAATGCTACCCGAAGACACCCGGTCGTTAGTGTCATCGGCAAAAAACACTTCTGTCTTTGCCATCAGCGGGCGTTCCGGAGCCCTCACGACGTCGATATAAGCCACATCCTTGTCGTGAATATTGTTTATCGCACAATGCTGAGTCTCGGCCTCATCGGTGGTTATCTCGAGCCTCACCGCATATCGTGCGGGGGCAAGATTGGCTGGCAGCGAAAGCGCAACGGGGATTTCAGCCTCGGCGAAGCCTTCGATTTCTGTTGCCGCATCCACACGCGTATTCAGCACCACGGCTTCGCGATCGTCGACCAGTTGCACCCTCAAGAAGCAATCGCGAGGCACACCATTGAGGTTTTTCACGTTGAAAAAAGCATACACCTTAGCACCCTGCTCAGCATCGCCAGCGAGTCTCGGTTGCGCCATCAATTGGAAGCGGACTTCCTCTGAGCAAATCTCCGAAATACGCCCTACGCCGCCCGACAATTCCACCTCAATGACTGGTGCTTTTTTCATGCGGAGAAATTCGTTCCACGAGCCATCGGCATTACGAGCCACACACACTGGCACAAGGCGGTAATAACCATCTTCAAGGTCGGCCAGACTCATCGTTATGTCCTGAGGCTGATTTATCAGATAGTCGCTGCCCATAAAGCCATCTTGGTCAGCACCATAGATGCGCTGCGTGAGTCCGCCGCTTGCATGGTCGGCAGAAAATGCCACCTGCTTGAGGGCACCGTCATCATCGTAGACCGCCACACCGATATCACCCTTAAACGGATTTCCTCTGTTAACGAAAGAACACATCTCCACGGTGACAGGCTGCAACGAATTGAAGGTCTTGCCAGCCACGCCCTTCAGCAAGAGCGAACCACCCTCGTTGAACATCAGTTGCGGCGAAGTTTCCAACAATCCGCGGTCAATATCGGGGTATTTACCATTGTTGGGATGCGCCAGAATAGCAGTGATGGCGCGGTTAAACGCCAACGGTTTGCCTTGAAACTCATCACCCGTCTGCGATAGGCTAAGGTTGGTGAGCGAAAAGTAGGCATCACTCTGCCCCTCCCATCCGAAATTCATGTGGAAAAGCCCGTTCTCATCAAATCCATCAGCCACCCAAGCATGCCCCGAAGCCGAACCGGCTGGGTGCCCCTCAAGATACACTGGGCAACCATTTAGCAACTCTTTCCTCAATATCTCGGCAAAACGGCTCGGACCCTCCACCGCCCTTGTGACGTAGGCTGCCGAGTAATCGAAATGTTTTTGCAGGGCTTGGTAGGCAAACACGCCTTGTGTGCCACTCGCATTAGGGGTATACTGCATAAACGAAGCCACACCCACGTCGCTCATCAACAGGGCAACAGCATCTTCCTGCACGGCCGTAGCACGCACAGGATAGCGATAATCTGGCAACATGTTTGCCCAATCGTAATGCGACTGGCTGAAATCGGCACTTTTCTTCGTGCCATAATAGGTCACCACATATTCGTTCGATCCACGCCCCTGAGCAGGCCATTGGTGATAATACATAATCTGCGCCACCGCCGTAGCCACACATCCGCTATAGGGATAGCCCGTTTTGGCATTGAACGGATGCGACTGGCCCCATTTGCTTTTCAGCAATGGCTGCACAGTCTTTGTGTACAAACCAGCGCGCGCAACGCCTTCAGCTGACACCCAGCCCTCTTTCAGGGCTTCATAAGTCTGCCGATAACCATCAAGGAGCAACTTCACACACGGATTAGCATTCAGCGTGTCGAGCGCAGCCTCGGTGCCATAAGCAAGCACCTCGCCCATCACATCGTCGCCTGCAACAACCACAAAACCGCGGCCTTGCGCATCGTTAAATATATAATACGGATTGCCTGGCTTGTCGCACAAGCCTTCGGTAGGCACTTTCGCATCATCGCCATGCGTCAATGACACATATTTCTCGGCAATTGCTGCGGCTTTTTGCGGGTTGATGTTTTTCCCATAAACCGGCAAAGACACCAACAACAAGCCCACAACAACTGCCAATGCTACTAAAATACCACTAATTCGTCCTGCTATTTTTCTGCAAATATTCACGTCTATCATACTGACAATTAACTCCGAACCATTTCGGGAGCGGCTGCAAAGATAATACATTTTTTGCAAACAAACCCATCCTCACCACCCCACACAGAGCTCTGCAGATATCTATTGCTGGACACCGAGTCTATCACATCGCGCCTATCTGAATTCCGCCAGCAGACTCGCAACATTCCCCCAGCAAGCCACCTCCCAACTACAAGCCATGACAAGCAGCATCACAGGGCTCTATCGGCAGCGACCGTTTATCCCAATTCGGTCATTAGGGGTCGACAGAATTTCGGAATTAATGACGAATTGGGGTTATCTACAGAATTCTGACAAACTTGCGCAATGTGCGAAAAATGTGTTTATTTGCACAAAACAAGTACCAAAAATGTGTAAAATCACACATTTTTAGCACATATTATACCATTTATCCCAAATTTACTATACCAAATATCCTCTTTTTATTATACCATTTATACCAATACCGACGTGTTTTGCATTAGATTTAATAAATATCATTCCTCGTCTGTAAGTTTTCTGATTGTCGTACGGCCAATATGGTAAAGATTGATTTTTAATGAGGAATAGCAAGCTATTGCGAATTAAAAACAAGCAAAAGATGCCTTATAAAAACCGA
>ERZ780141.585-NODE-585-length-26658-cov-17.137240_pt1 | contig 26658 bp, 19 predicted proteins | sample MGYA00433080_ERZ780141 | MGnify/ENA primary metagenome ERZ780141 (study PRJEB29588, sample SAMEA2154047) | human gut metagenome | biome: human gut; feature: human-associated habitat; material: faeces | place: Denmark | collected 2008/2010 ... | reverse complement strand
AATGGATGATATGCAAAAAAATGGCAACAATCTATAGTCCAATCTACACCATCGCGGATACGCTTACTGACAATTCCTTTTATCAGCAAACCATCCAGACAATTAGCTGACAGTTGCTGAATAGTCAACAGCCTGACTGTTAAAATATTACAACAAAAAACCAGACAATCTGACAGTTTTTTGGCAATTCATGATTTTACTGAGAATCAAGCGATATTTACAACTTTTACTCATATCTGTCAACATAAATTAATTCCGCCAACGAGTTAAACCAAATCGGTAATTATTCCGGATACCGGACTACTGATTATTGTTAGGAAAGTATCGTTTGTATAGAGTATCGGGAAATTAAATACCAATTTTAAGGTATTGCGCAAAATTGGAAGTCCTTGTAATTTTGCAGCCGGAAATTTGATTACCACAGACTAATTATTTAAAGAAACAAAATTGTATTATATGAAGAAATTTTTTACTCTCATTGTAGCCACTTTAATGGCAAGTAGCATGATGGCACAGATGCACGGTAGTATTATTACCTTAACAGTCCGATAACCGACGGAGTGACTTTTCAGGTGGGAATGTCGATAGATATTGATAAATTATTGTAATTTTGCAGACTTGTCGTCTACTTTATTACTCGTCAACTGATAATATGAAAAAGTCCACTTGGAGAAAACAACATAAATGGTTAGGGCTCGGCATGACGCTGTTCGTGCTGCTGTTCTGTGTGTCTGGCATCCTGCTCAATCATCGTTCTCTGATCAAGAACGTGAACGTGAGCAGGAAATATCTGCCCGGCCGTTATGAATACCATGACTGGAACGGTGGACTGCTCAGAGGAACCACAGATATCGGACACCTCCCACCGTCTGTTTCCGCAGGCACCGCTGACTCGTGCCGCCATCTGCTGATATATGGCAGCGGAGGTATATGGATTACAGATGCAAAAGCCTCATCAGTCAGAGATTTCAACGAGGGACTGCCAGAGGGAGCAGACTACCGTCAGATTAGAAATGTTGTCAGGATAGACAAAAATGCGAATGACACCAATGATAATGCCGGTGATTCCGGAAACGCCATTTTTGCCGTATCTCCTTTCGCCCTCTATCGTTATGGCGTACATGGCGCGTGGCATGAGATAAAGATGCCGTTGGGAGAAGATGAGCGCTTGACTGATGTGGCTTCTCATGGCGATACGCTGGTGGTGCTTAGCCGCTCATTCGTCTACACGTCATTGCCGCCTTATACCACATTCCGCCGCATTGAAATCCGTGAGCCGGAAGGTTACGACGGACGGGCTACGGCTTTCCGTGCGGTGTGGCTCCTGCATAGCGGCGAACTCTTCGGCATGGCTGGACGACTTGTCGTGGATGCCATTGCTATAGTGTTGGCGGTGCTTTGCCTCACGGGAGTCATCTTCTGGTTGAGGCCGAAACGCAAGGCTTTGCTGAAGGCGTCGTTTCAGATACACGACAGGGTGGGGCGATACACCATCGTGCTCACTATATTGGTGGCGCTGACAGGATGGTGTCTGCGTCCGCCGGTGATGATAGCTCTGGTGCAGAACAAAATTCCTGCTATCCCTGGAACGGCGCTCAAGAGTCGGAATCCCTGGAACGACAAGCTGCGCATGGTGCGTTTTGATGAGGCTTGCGGCGATTGGCTCTTGTCTGCGTCAGACGGTTTCTATTCGTTGGATATCAAGCGTCGGGCGGCGACTAAAATCAGCGCCGCTCCGCCGGTGAGCGTGATGGGACTGAACGTGTTGCAGAAGGATAAGGACGGAAACTGGTATTGCGGATCCTTCAGCGGACTGTATGTATGGGACAGGCAGCACGCCAAGGCAACAGACTATTTCACTCATGAGCCGGCTCCGGCAGAAGCCGGTCCGCCATTCGGCAAGAAGGCGATAGCCGGCATGAGTCAGCATTTCTGCGCTCCTGTCATAGCGGATTATTACGACGGCACGTCGGTGGTTTCCCAGCCCTCAGCTTTAGCCCACCTGCCGATGTCGCTCTGGAATGTCGCTCTTGAGGTGCATAGCGGCAGAATATTCATCGGCAGCATCGCCACATACGTATTCATCTTCGTGATGGGCATCCTCTCCCTCTGGTGCCTGTGGTCGGGCTATAGGGTGAGAAGGAGGAAAAGAAAATAATGTAAGATCGCCATGCCATGTCATGAAGGCTAATTGTCGAAACAGGTCCTTTGTCAATTCCGGATTTATTATATAGAAAGAGTCTTTCACGTTGTCTATGTCACTAATTATTTCTTTTCCAGCTCCTGCAGACTTTCCATCTTCTTTGTCTCGAGGAATTCGTAGATGCCGCAGAGGTGTTCGCGAACGCGGCCATGACCGAATTCGTATACTTTGCTTACAAGGCCGTCGAGGAAGTCGCGGTCGTGGCTTACCACGATGAGGGTGCCGTCGAAGTCCTGAAGGGCTTGCTTGAGCACATCCTTGGTCTTGAGGTCGAGATGGTTGGTGGGCTCATCGAGGATGAGCAGGTTTACGGGCTCCAGCAGGAGCTTTAGGATGGCAAGTCGCGTGCGTTCACCGCCAGAGAGCACTTTCACCTTCTTTGTGGAGTCTTCTCCTCCGAACATGAATGCGCCGAGCAGGTCGCGTATCTTGTTGCGTATTTCGCCTTTTGCCACGTCGTCGATGGTCTGGAATACCGTGAGGTTGCCGTCGAGCAGCGATGCCTGGTTCTGGGCGAAGTAGCCTATCTGCACGTTGTGGCCGAGCTCCAGTTTACCTTCGTTCTGCAACTGTCCCATGATGCATTTCACGAGCGTTGACTTACCCTCGCCGTTGCGTCCCACGAAGGCAATCTTGTCGCCGCGTTCCACTGTGAGATTTACGCCGCTGAAAATCTTCTTGCCGTCGAACGACATTGCCACATCGCTCATCTGTACGGGATAGGAACCGCTGCGCGGGCTTGGCGGGAACTTGAGGCGCAGGTGGCTCGTGTCTTCCTCGTCCACTTCGATGAGTTCCAGCTTCTCGAGCATCTTCACGCGGCTCTGCACCTGGAAAGTCTTTGAGTATGTGCCTTTGAAACGCTCGATGAAATCTTTCGTCTCTGCAATCATCTTCTGCTGCTCTTCGTATTTCTTCATCTGTTGTTCGCGGCGCTCCTTGCGCAGTTCCAGATAGTGGCTGTAGGTGGCTTTGTAGTCGTAGATGCGCCCCATGGTCACCTCTATGGTTCGTGTGGTGATGTTGTCAACGAATTTGCGGTCGTGGCTTATCACGACCACGGCTTTCGAACTGTTGATGATGAAGTCTTCGAGCCATCCTATGGATTCTATGTCGAGATGGTTGGTAGGCTCGTCGAGCAGCAGCACGTCGGGCGACTTGAGCAGCAGCTTGGCAAGTTCGATACGCATACGCCATCCTCCGGAGAATTCGCTCGTCGGGCGGTTGAAGTCAGAGCGCTCAAAACCAAGTCCGAGCAGCGTCTTCTCCACGTCCTCTTCGAAGTGAGACATGTCTATGGCGTAGAATTTCTCAGAGAGCGCCGACACTTTTTCTATGAGCTGCATATATTCGTCGCTCTCGTAGTCGGTGCGTGTGGTAAGTTCGTTGTTGATGCGGTCTATTTCAGTCTGTATCTCGTGCAGATGAGCGAAAGCCTGGCAGGTCTCGTCGAACACTGTGCGACCGTCTTCTGTCATCAAGTGCTGAGGCAGATAGGCGATGACGCAGTCCTTCGGTGCCGAAACGCTGCCTCGTGTGGCAGTCCTGACACCAGCGATAATCTTGAGCAGCGTGCTCTTGCCTGCTCCATTTTTTCCCATCAGGGCTATACGGTCCTTCTCGTTTATCTGGAAGGAGATGTCTTTGAATAGGGTGGTGCCGCCGAACTCGACGGTCAGTCCATCAACTGTAATCATGTCTCTTTCTTGTACTTATAATGAAAAACGCTGCAAAAGTAGGCAAAAATATTCATATTCCCACGCAGAACGGTGGAAACATAGGTGGTATTATGGGTTTATATGATGCAAGGATTACAGGTGCTGGCGTCATTCTGTTGCCGTCATCTCAGAATATACCAGTTCTCCATCGATACGTTCGGATTTCATCACGAAAACTCGTTCTATCTTGATGCTTGCCGCCGGCACGTCGATGTCTGTAACGATTTGTGACGGGTGTCGCACCAGGGATATGTGGGGATAGAAAGCCTTGGTGCTGAAAGAAACTCCATGTGCGGTGAGGCGTTCGCGCAGCAGGTTGGCTATAGTCGTGGCAGGTTCGTTCTCTTTCGTACCACACCAGATGACTCCGGCTTTCGTGGGGAATGATCCAAGTCTGTCCAATGTCAGGGTGAAAGGTTTGAATTCCACTTCGCTCAAAGCCTTTCCGATTTTCTGCAGGTCATATCGTTCGCCTATGAAGACAAGAGTCATATGGAGGTTGCCATAAGGGCAATAGTTTCCGCTGACGCCTCTTGCTTTCAGGGCATCCTGTATGCTTACGAGTGCTTTCTTGAACTCGTCGTTGAAACGTATAGCTATGAATATGCGGGCCATAGGTGAGCTAAAGCTATAAGACGCCTTGTGACAGGCAAAAGACTGCAAACAGTTCAGAACATTACATTAAACGACCTAATGACCGTTTGGGGTTAAAATATTATATTACACGGTCTAATGACCGGCTTGCATCATGGACTCAACGTTATTTCCGCAACATCCTGCGCGACTTTTCCTTGGCAAAAGCCTGCATGTCCACAGCCACGTCGTCTTCGTCCACGATTTCCACTCCGGTCATGGTCTCTATCACGTCTTCCATTGAGACCACGCCACGCAGAGATGAGCACGCGGATGATCTTGGTCGACGGCATGGCGAGCGAACGCCAATATGAGGCTCCGATAGTCTTGGGGATGATTTCAGAGAGCACAAGAATCAGCAGCGTCAGGATGGCAGAAATCACTCCAAAGTATTCCTCGCCGAAAAGCTTTATTGACTCCGCTCCCACACCTGCCGAACCGATGGTGTGGGCAATGGTGTTGAGCGAAAGAATAGCGCCCACGGGGCGGTCTACGTTATTCTTGTATCGTTTCATCAAAGAGGCAGTCTTGTTGCCTTGGTTTTCCTTCATCGAGATGAACGACATAGGAGTGGACAGGAGTACCGCCTCGAGGACGGAACACAAAAAGGATAGTGCCAGAGCACCTGTAAAATATAAAATGATTAAGCCCATTAATAAAAATGATATGTTAATAATAAGTTGTCTGCAAGTGGGGGATAGACAACTTACTACAAACGAAGGGCCTTATGATGTATGTGTAATCGGTATGTCATTTGCGACACAAAGATATCTGTTTAGTGATAATCATGACGTTCGGAGGCTAAAACATTGCGAATATTTAACTAAAAGGCTCCGGCTTTTATAAAGTCTTTACTATCTCACTTCTAATACGACTCTATTGGAAGTCTACTTGATAAATTCTCCACGTCCATCCTTGCCATTTCCGCAGCCAGAGTATCTGTTTTTTTTTTGTATTCGCAAAGGTAACATAATTATTTATATTTGCGTCTCTATTCCGAGCAACACTCTCTTAGCCTCCAATCCTCCCGCATAGCCTGTCAGTGAATGGTCGCTGCCTATTACGCGGTGGCAAGGGATTAGGATGCTGATGCTGTTTGCGCCTATGGCTCCTGCTACGGCTCTCACGGCTTTGGGCTTGCCGATGCATTGGGCTATATCCTTATAACTCTTTGTCGCTCCGTACGGAATGTCGAGCAAAGCGTTCCACACTTCATGCTGAAAATCAGTACCCGCCAGGCGTAACTGTATGTCGAAAGCCTTGCGCTTGCCGGCAAAGTATTCGTCGAGTTGTCTTTTGGTCTCTTCCAAGACAGAGGTTGTCTCAGTCTTGAAAGAAGTCTTCATGTTCCTTGTAAGTCTGAGCATGTTGCGCTCTGCAAAAGGGTTGTCGCTCCAATCGCAAAGACATAGTCTGTCAGCGAAAGAAGCCAAGACCAGTCGGCCGCATGGCGAGTCGTAATACTGGATGCATATCCTTACTTCTCCCATGCTTATCATTCAATATCTATCAGTTGGAAGTGCTTGTTGAAGGTCAGGTCCAGTCCGTTCGTCAGTTCCACTTCGTATTCCTTCCTGTTTATTTCAATCTTTCTCACTGATTGTCCTTCATAATTCTCCTTCAGGTAGTTATTTATGGCTTGCGGAATCAGCTGATCGGGCACAATACCTTGCTTGCAGTTAATCTCAGTGAGATTGCCCCTCTTGTCGAACTCCAGCTTCGTGCCATTCTTCAGAACAACGTCATAGCTTCTGCTGACAACGCCAGACTCAATCGTTGCAAGCATCACCTTCTGACCATTGAAATGATAATTGAGCAAGGTCTGGGCCTTGGCTGGAAGTGCATCTACAGAGATAGGCTTTCCGTTGCCTGCATTCGCCGCCATGTTGCATGACATCATACAACAAATGGCGATCATCAATACTCTTATCATTCTTTTCATAAGCAAAAAAATTAGATAATTAGATAATAAATTAATACCCAAGTTGTGATGAGTGTTTAATCATCTATGAATTAGACGCAGATTATGCCTGAAGGTCTGATACCGTAGAAACAACTATATTCATCGTTATGCAGTACAGGGTGTTCTGCCATAATCTTCTTTACCGGATATTTTCTCTTACGAAATGCGGATTGTTTGCGTCGCCTGATTGCGGAGCGTATTCAAAGCCTTCGTAGCTGAAAGCGGAGAGTTCTTCGGGAGTGACGATGCTGTTGTTCAGAATGAAGCGTAGCATTGCTCCACGGCACGACTTGGCCCATACTGCCTGCATCTTCAGCCTGCCGTCTTTCTGCCGTACATAGAAGAGGGGGTGAACGACCGTCACTTCCTTGCAGACTCTCTTCCAGTCGAACAGATGCTCGTATTCTTCGGTGGAGAGATGCAGGAGGATGCCGTCGTCAGCCTTCACGCTGTCTATTAGCACATCTGTCAGTCGGTCTTTCCAGAACTGATTGATGGGCTTGTCGTTTGTGGCTTCGAGCGTTACACAATGTTCCATGCGATAGGGCACTATGCCGTCCATAGGGCGCAGCAGACCATAGAGAAAACACGTTATCCAAAGATGCTTCTGGGCATACTCCAAAGCCTCGTCGCTCAATGTACAGGCACACAGATGCTTGTATGCCTGACCATTGTAGGCAAGCAGGGCAGGCATCTTTTCGGCTGCCATAAAGTCTTGATAGCGTCTCCAGTTCTCTGCCGCTATCTTCCGGCTGCAATCCAGCTGCCGGGCCAAATCCTCTACGTCCATCCTTGCCATCTCCGCAGCCAGAGTGTCGGCTACGGTCTGGAAGAGTGGGGTGGAGACCGGCTTCCTGTCCGTCTTGTCGAACATTATCTTGGCGTTTGCTAATAATATCTGCATGTTGCCTTATAATTATGATATAATCAGAAACCTTTCTGTTTGAGTTCGTTGTTTTTCTCTCTGTAATGCAAAATTACGATTTTTATATTGATACTGCAACAATTTTATGCAAGCAAATTTCTCTCTCCTCTCGCTTAATCGGATTTTTTTTGTATATGTAACCTCTCTTTGCCTCCAATCCTCCCGCATAGCCTGTCAGGGAATGGTCGCTGCCTTCGGTGCGGTGGCAAGGGATGGGTATGTTTTACCAGAATCGGTCATTAAGATTAAGTGTGCACTAAATGAATTCCGCCAACGGGTAGACCTTCTTGAAGTTCTACGATTGAGAAAGGCTTCTCTTCAGACTGTATAGTTTGAAAACTTGTCAGTCAATATCGATTACCTCGAAAAGCCTGTTGCCCCAACCTGATATTCATCCTTTTTCCTTTCAAGCATCCTGCCCCCTTTCTCCGGGATGCACGAACTGCCCATGCTTCATGGTGTGTCTGCCATATTGTATGGCAAAACGGGGGCAGTGGTGCAGGCATCTGAGACACAGCGTGCATTTCTCTTTCGTCCATACAGGATAGCCGTCCTTGCATTCTATGGCTTGTTCCGGACATTGGCTGGCGCATTTCCCGCAACCTACACATCTGTCGTTCATCACATGGAAATTCTTCGTCTTGCGCTGCTTCCCGTAGGTGAGATAATACCAATGGGCAAACCAATGCGGAAAACGCAGACAATCAAAGTTGCCAGCCTTGCGTGCTGCAGCCCTTGCCGTGGTCTTGGCAATGCTCTTTTCGGCTTCTTCCGTTTTTCGCAGGCATTTCTCGTGGTCCGACACATCGAATATCGGAGTCCATACATCCACCATTCTCACATTATATTTCGCATCCAGCCGCAGCCCCTTCTTCTTGAGCAATTCCTGCATCATATAATGAGCCTGCCCGGTAGTGGTGCCGAATGTGAGCACATGATAGATGAAGTTGTGATGGAGCCCCGTGAGAGTCAGTTTGTTGACAAACCTCACGACGATGTCGGGCAGCCCCCAGAAATACACGGGGGTGACAAATCCCACACGTTCATCCTCGCTTAAGGAAAACGAACATTCGTCCTTGCTCATGCAGTCTGTTATCGAAATGCAGCTTTCGCCGGTTGCCTGTGCCAGCCGTTGCGCCACATGCTTGCTGTTGCCTGTACCTGAAAAATAAAATACCATTATTGTCTTGATTTCATTTGAATTCCAAAGATACTGCTTTTTATTGGAACACAAAAATAAAGGCTGGTTTTGTCATGTTTTATATCGGTATTATCTGGCGGCATAAATTCAAAAGAGTCGAAATCGCCGTAGCAGCCGGATAGATATACCGAGATGTCGTGCTCTGTCTGCACGCTTCCAAATCAGCCCTTTATCTTTATCACCACTTCCTCATCAGCCGGCAGCCACTTCACACATCCCAGCTCGTCGCGCGTGAGCCACTTGGCTGCCTCGTGTTCGAGGAGAGTGAGGTTGCCGCTCTTGACCTTGCAGAGGTAGCAATGCATGGTTAGGTGGAAGTTGGGGTAGTCGTAGCAGACTGTGGTGAGGAGGCTTTCCACGGAGATATCCGTTGCCAGCTCCTCTCGTATCTCTCTTTGCAGGGCAGCTTCGGGCGTTTCGCCAGGCTCCATCTTTCCGCCCGGAAACTCCCACCAGTCCTTCCATTCGCCATATCCTCTTTGTGTGGCAAATATGCGGTTGCCGTCGCAGATAACGGCGGCAACCACTTCTATATGTTTTCTTTCTCCTGTGTTCATAATTATCCAATAGCTTTATATTCACAGCATCATCCTTCGAAATCAGCTTCTTGCCTATATAGAATCGCCCGGTGTCCACCTCGTTCAATTTCTGTTTGAAGAGGCGGTTGATAATCTGTTCGTAAACGCCGGTATGGATATTCGTGTCTTGCATAAATGAAAAGATTGAGAGTTGTGATTTTTTCTTATTCATCCTTATGCAAAGATACAGTATTATTTGTTATGCCACAAATCGAGATGAAACAAATAATACTGACATATCTTCTTCTACAATAAGTTGGTATTTGCTATCTTCTTGTTGGGAAACATCCACTATGACGCTTGGATGACCTTGTTCTTGAAGCGAAGAAAGGTGCTCGACTACGAGTTGTTTGAGCAGCAAGCCATAAACAATAACAAGACCTATGAGTTTATCTCTTTCATGCAGGAAATCAAGTTGCAGGATTGTGAGTCAAAGTCTTTTTCCTTCCCCCAAAAAAACAACGCTTTTGCCCTGTTTTTGCAAAAGTATATAGTTAGCCCATGCAATAATCCACCCTTTTGCGTATTTATGTAAATAAAAAAGCTGAAAAGTATGGATTGTAAACAAAACAAAGTTAGTTGTAAAATGAAAAAAAATATCGTACACATAGGTCATGCAGCCGTTATGGCAGCCCTGGCCGCTACCACGCTTGGCTCGTGCGCCACGCAGAAGAACCATCAGAAGACGGATAACAGTATGAATGCAACCAAGATTGAGAGCAACCTCGATGAGCAATACCTCGTTCTGAGCGACGCAGAGCAGAAGGCTGTGGCCCAGACCAACGACTTTGCTTTCAACCTTTTCCGCACCCAGGAGGGTATGGACTCGAAGGTTCTTTCGCCCATCAGCGTGGCCTACCTCATGGGCATGCTGGCCAATGGTGCTGAAGGCGCCACGCAGACCGAGATCATGAAGGCATTGGGGCAGGACGGCACATCGCTGCAGACGCTCAACGACGCCTATAAGTCGATTATCAATCATGCGTCGGCCCTCGACCGTCGTACCCAGATCAACATAGCCAACTGCATTGCCGTGAACAAGCAGGTGACTTTCAAGAACGAGTATGCCTCCGCCATGAAGGCCCTCTTCGAGGCACAGGTGGAGAGCATGGATTTCACGTCGCCCAAGACCCTGAGCAAGATCAACGGATGGTGTGCCAAGCAAACCGACGGCATGATTCCCAATATTGTTGACCAGCTCGACGCCAATGCCACCGCAGTGCTGATGAACGCCATCTACTTCAACGGCACTTGGGCTTCCAAGTTCGACAAGAGCCAGACCAAGACGGAGGAGTTCCGCGGTTTCACCCGCGACATCAAGAAGGTCGACATGATGCAGCAGGAGCATAAGTTCATGTATGCCGACAATAAGGATTACGCCGCCGTGACCCTTCCTTACGGCAATGGCACCTACTCGATGACCATTATCCTGCCCGCTGAGGGCAAGTCGACCACTGATGTGGCGCAGCAGCTCAACGCCAAGAACTTTGCCGAGCTGCAGGCCAGTATGACCGAGTGTTTGGTCGATCTGAAGCTACCCCGCTTCTCCACCACCACCGAGACCCCGCTCAACCAGCCCATCTCAGCCCTTGGCGCCCCGTCGATATTCCAAGCTGGTCAGGCCAATTTCAGCAATATGACCGACGCCCCCATGTATGTGTCGACCATGCTGCAAAAGGCTAAAATAGAGGTGAGTGAGAAGGGAACCAAGGCCGCCGCAGTCACCGCCGCCATCATGATGATGTCGATGTATCAGCCCGATGAGCCCCGCCACGTGGTGTTCCATGCCAACCGCCCGTTCATCTACATGATTACCGAGCGCGCTACCAACACCATCTTCTTCATCGGCCAATACACCGGCCCCACGGAGTAAGATCCCCATCTTGCCAGGCACCGCCTTCGGCAAGCCTTCGAGCCATCCTTGTGATGCGCCTTTGCCTACGTAACGTTTCAGTATCTATATATCACTTGAAAAAATAATATCTTGCGACAGGACTTACTCTTCTTCCACGATTTGCGTGATGCGTCTGATGCTTCCGTTGCGTTGGCTGATGATGAGCGGTACACGTTCTACCACCACCATAGAAGTGTCGAGTCCCAATGCCTTTGGTTCGTCGATGCCTATCTTGCTGATGAGTGCATACATACTCATTAGCAGGTTCTGCTGGCGGTTGACGGAACTCTCCGGATAATATACTCGGTGGATGATGATGAATCGGAAATCGCCAGGAATACCATTTTTGCGGAGCGACGGATAGGAGCTGGTCAGATCAACTTTTCCGTCAGCCACAAGGTCTTCCACCACTTGCCTCAAGTAGAGACTCACCCGGGGCTCTATGCGGAAACCAATGCGCATCGTAATGCTGTAGAGGGTGTCGGGTACCAGGGTATCAAATCTGTACTCCAACGTGTCTGGCGTATCGGCAAACTCCATGTTGATAAGCCAGTAGTGGTCAGCACGTTTAGGCTGCTTGTTGATGATGGAGTAGAGCAGTTTGTTGTCTACGGTGCCTTCCTTGTTGGCATGGTTTATATAGACAAGGTTGGAGGCGTACTTCGGGATGCTCACGTCTGCCTTGATGTCGGATATAATCTGATAGTAGTCATCCAGAGGTTTTGTTCTGATATAATGGTGGCGTATCTTCATGGCTCTAACCCATACATACATCATCAGAAACAGGATTCCGCCAATAAGCATCGTACACCATCCTCCTGCGAGAAACTTCGACAGGTTGGCTGCCAGGAAGATTGCCTCGATGGTGCAGTATGCGCCCATAAACAATATCGTGAGGACTCGCGACACACCCTTGCTGTGCAGGTAGAAACCGAGAAGCAGGGTGGTCATCAGCATGGTGATGGTGATGGCGAGTCCGTAGGCTGCCTCCATGTGTGAGGAGTCGCGAAACAGCAGGATGATGATGACCACACCGATATACATGGCAAGGTTGATCATCGGGATATAGAGCTGTCCCTTTACATGTGTAGGATGCTTGATTCGCATGCGGGGCCAGAAGTGCAGGTTCATGGCTTCGCTCAATATGGAGAATGTTCCGCTGATAAGTGCCTGGCTTGCAACGATAGCCGCACCCGTGGCCATGATGATGGCGAAGAACAGCATACTCTGTGGCATAATGGAAAAGAACGGATTCACGGACAAGGCTGCCGGCACATTGTTCAGCACCCATGCTCCCTGTCCCAGATAGTTGAGAATGAGCATGGTCTTTACAAAGGCCCAGCTGATGGTGATGTTTTTCCTGCCGCAATGTCCCAGGTCGGAATATAGAGCCTCTGCACCCGTGGTACAGAGGAATACGGCGCCCAGGATTAGGAACCATTCAGGAGACTTTGTCAGCAGAACAATAGCGTAATAGGGATTGAAAGCCTTCATTATCATGGGGTAAGATGTGATGCTGACGGCTCCCGCCACGCCAAGCAGCAGAAACCATAGCAGCATGAACACTCCAAACGACTTGCCAATGTTCTCTGTGCCAAACCGCTGTACGAAGAAGATAATGGTGATGATGGCAAGCGTAATTGGAATGACCGGCAGATCAGGACTGATGCTTTCGAGTCCTTCGATGGCTGTAGTGACCGTGATGGCAGGGGTGATGATTCCGTCTGCCAGCAAGGTGCTTGCACCAATGATAGCCAATATGTAAATCCACTTGCTCTTGAGTCGGCGCAGAAGAGCGTAGAGAGCGAGTATGCCTCCTTCGCCATTGTTGTCGGCTCGCAGAGCCACGCATACGTATTTGATGGTGGTCTGCAGGGTAAGTGTCCAGATGATGCAGGACAATGCGCCCAGGATGGTGCTCTCGTTGATGTTTTCGCCTGTATGGAGGATGGCCTTCATTACATATAGGGGAGATGTTCCGATGTCGCCAAACACAATGCCTAATGTGACGAGCAATCCAAGAAAGCCTACTTTATGATGATTGCAGGCTGCTGAACTTACAGAATTTTCACTCATGTTTTTTTTCTGATTATTAAAAATGTTATCCTTTGAATTATTAAATTTGCGTACAAAAGTATAAATATGAGAGGTAAGACAGGATTTGTTTAACAAGATTTATCGGATTTAACATGTAGAAAATTACCCCAGTTCGGGATAACCGAGTGTTTTATACAATATAAATGCAGCGTGAAAACGCCTCCTCCCCATACCATTAGGAGTGGGTAATAACAGAAGGCTGAAAGAAGTTGTTTTGCCCTTAGAATAGTGACAGCTGTTTGGTGTCTTCGATGCAGTATGCTTGCAATGCCTTTGGCTTGTTATCAAAGAAACAATATGCTCCCAAGGCTGAAATTGATTGATTTTCACCTATAAAGGTACAAAATATTTATAAGACTACTAACTTCTTTATAAACTATTTCTTATCCCGAACTGGAGTAGAAGCAACAAATAACGTAAAAACAGATGTTACTTCTAAAGGGTTACGGATTAAAGATCCGTGCCAACAAGTAAGAATATATTGAAATCTGACAAACGCTTCGGTTACTATCGTTAAAGTTTAATAATATTAGTTGCTTTTTGGGGAATTTTAAGATTTTAACCTTACCTTTGCAAACGTTTTCCCATCTTGTCTTAATTGACGAATGCCGAGTGAGAAAGATGGGAAGGACAAGCATATTGGAAATGGCGTTTACAAGCGCACTTGGTTATACCCACACTTGGATTCTATAATATCAAATCAGGATCAGGAATATACGAGGCAGTTACAGACCGCCCAATAGATTATTAAAATAGAAAACTTATTATCAGCTACACCAGAATAGTTCCATTAGTAGTATATAACGTAGAGTAAAAGTTCATAATTATCTTAGAGGTAACAAAGTGTATTCCACTACTGGCTTGTATAGGACGTTTTAGGAGTTCAGGACTGTTGGCTGAGTTACTCGTACTGCACCAACTCCGTTTCCCTTATGTATGTATTCGTAATTATTTTGGTCCGAATGGGTGCATTGGACATAAAGCGTAATTGCATGTATGGTTGAAATAAATCCATTATGTATTTAGCGTTATTAATTTTTTTTAAGTCATGAGAAGAGAACTTTTGCTCTTATCTTGTTGCGTGGTCATCCCAAGCATTTGTAGTGCTCAAGAGAAGTCAGACACTACAATGGTAGAAAAGAAAGCAGAACGCAATGTGATGCTCAATGCATCCGATGCAAATGCACCTCGTTACATTCAGATAGGTCTTCCAAGTGAAGATGTAAATGTGTACGAGAACGGATTACCTGTCGTTTATTCTTCTTACATCCATCCTCTATCTGCTCATTGGAGAAGTGACGGAAGCTTGGCTGAAGTAGGATTGATGAACCCGCAGGAATCAGCCATAGCTACAGGAAACATCGCTTATTCTGTAAACAGTTTCAGCGACTTAGGCAGTAATACGTTCAAGGGTATTTTGAATTACAAAGGCAACCATTATGGTATGCATCAGTTTGATTTGAACGTTTCAGGACCTCTGGCTAAAGGCTGGACTTATGCCTTGAATATGTATCAAAACTTTGATCCAGGAACCTTTGACTTGAAGTTTACCAACTTTAATGACCGTACCCAGATTTATAAGGGTGCCCTGACAAAGCATTGGGGAAACAGAGGTCAGTTGTCTTTTCTCTACAAGTTCTCAAACAGTCAGCGTATGGGTACCGTAACCCAGTTTGCACCATTTATCTATCACACTAATGGTGATGTGACAGAATTGGATGGCTTTAAATTGGGTACATCTTCATACGTTCCAGCTTCTCAGAACTTCATGTACCGTGATATGAAGACAGGTGAAGTGAAAAACACTACTATCAATGACTGGAACAAAAACAAATCTCACGAATTTGCTGTATTATTCAAATGGGATTTAGGTAATGCATGGAACTTGGATACAAAGGCTAAATATACCTGGGCTGATGCTAACTATGCCGACTTTGGCGGCAGTTCCATCATGAATGTCAAAGATGGAAAGGTTGAGGGTAATACGAATACGTATTATGACAAGAATGGAAAGCTTTATACAGGTATGATGGATGGTCGAAGAATCTGGTTTCATACTGCAAAGGCAAAATCTTTCCTTCTCACCTCTGAGGTGATGAGAAACTATGGTCAGCATAATCTTAAAATAGGTCTCAACGAGTGGAACTTTGACTTAAACTACTGGTCTGCGTCAACACAATGGGATGCCACTGTAAATGAGTATCCAGAGTTTCTGTCACATTCCATGGCTTCAGACCCGACAGCAAGAATAACTTATTATGGGTTCAATGAGATTTCTACAGACTATGCTATCGGTAATGAGAATAAGTTAGCAGGATATTTCACAGACGAATGGCGTCCTATTGAAAGCCTTCGTTTCTTCTATGGCGCACGCTTAGAGTGGTGTCGTATGTCTGTAGACCAGTTGCCTTATGCACGATTTGCAGACATGTATGTCGGTGCAACCAATGCAGACGGTGTAACCATTACACCACAGCACAGAACAAAGAATAAGCTCAATTATGCATTTACAGTTTCGGCTACATGGTCCTTTTATAAAGGTATGGGACTCACCGCTGACTTCACTCAAATGGAACGCTCTCCTCGCATGACCGATTATGCCAACATGGGACCACAGGACTTGCGTCTCCGCATTCCATTGCTCCGTGGTGGTATATACTATCGCAATAAGTGGATTGATGTTACATCAATGATAACCTGGATTCAGAAGACGAACAATACAGACCAGCAGGATATAACCAAACCTGGCACTAGTATTTCAAAGACAACATCATTAAATTATAGCATTCAGACTGTTGGATGGACAACTAATGTGGAACTTGACCCTTTCAAGGGTGCGCATCTTCATGCCCTCTTTACCTATCAGAAACCAACATACAAGGACTATTCTGTGACAGTAAGGTTTGATGATGGTGAGACCGCAGACTTAAACGCCACTGGTAACATTGTCAAGGAAATACCACAGATACTGATTGAGCTTGACCCAAGTTATACCTTTTACAAGGATAAGATGACTGTATGGGGCAGTTTTCAGATATTTTGGAAAAACGTATGCTAACCTTTCAAATGCCCTTTGGTTTAACGGCCATTGGGAAACTTTCGCAGGTGTGAAATGGAATGCTACCAACAAATTGTCATTCAACCTTGGTGTAGTCAACTTCCTGAACCAAAAAGGTGCCAGCGGTACAATATCCGGCTCAGAGCTTATTGGTCCGGAAGAAGCCAAGCGATTCAATGGCTACGTAATGTCCGGACGCTATCTTCGTCCTTTCACTGTTGAGTTTGGAGCAAGTATAAAACTATAAATACCTATTGATTATGAATAAATTATGCCATTTTATGGTACTTTTTATGGTTTTGTCAGGTAATGTATATGCCCAGAAGACAGAACCATGGAATGACCCTTTGGTGAACAACATCAATCGTAACGAGCCTGTTTCTGATTTCTTCGGCTATGAGAATAAGGAACTGTCTGACAGAAATGACAAGACGCTTTCAAAGAGATTCTTGTCTATTGAAGGAATTTGGAAATTCAATTGGGTGCAGAATGCCAATGAGCGTCCTTTAGATTTCTATTCTCTCAATCTTGATGATTCTGATTGGGGTAAGATGCCAATTCCTGGATGTTGGGAGTTGAATGGCTATAGCGTGCCAGTCTATACCAACATAAAATATGAGTGGGAAAATGAATGGGAATCAAATCCTCCTTATGTGCAGGATCTTGGCAACTACGTCGGATCTTACCGACGTAAGATTGTAATTCCTGAGAATTGGAATGGTGACAATATAATACTGCACATCGGCGAATTTTCCAGCAATATCAACCTATATGTAAATGGAAAGTTTGTTGGCTATGCTGAAGACAATAAGGTTGCTGCGGAATTTGACATCACTAAATATGTAGAACCAGGAAAAGAGAATCTGATAGCCATGCAGCTGATGAGATGGTGCGATGGCTCTTATTTTGAGGATCAGGACTATTGGAGACTTCGCGGTATTGCCAGAGAGAACTATATCTATGCTCAGCCGAAGTCACATATTAAGGACTTGAACGTAACCTCTTCCTTGTCCGATAATTATAAAGACGGTATCTTTGCCATTCATTTTTCTACAGAATCATGTGATGGAAAGAATGTTCTGGTAGAATTGATAGACAAGAAAACTGGCAATACGGTTTTTGAAAGAAAGCAACAGTTACAAGGTGGCAGTTCAACAGTAGAGTCAACTATTCAGAATGTAGCCAAATGGACAGCAGAAACACCGAATTTGTACACACTCAGAGCGACACTGATGGATGGAGATAAAGTATTGGAAGTCATTCGCCAGAATGTCGGTTTTAGAAAGATCGAAATCAAGGGAAAACAGCTCTTGGTAAATGGACAGCCTGTTCTTATCAAGGGTGTGAACCGTCATGAGATAGATCCTGATGGAGGATATGTTGTCAGTGTAGAGAACATGATTCGTGACATAAAGGTTGCCAAGCAATTAAACATCAATGCTATACGCACCAGCCACTATCCAAACGACCCACGCTGGTATGATTTGTGTGATGAATATGGTATTTATGTCGTGGCTGAGGCAAATCTGGAGAGCCACGGAATGGGATTTGGTGAAGAAACTCTGGCTAAAAAAGAGTTGTTCAATAAGACACATATTGAACGTAATATGCACAATGTGAAGGTTCTCAAAAACCATCCTTGTATCATTATGTGGAGTCTTGGTAACGAAGCAGGTTATGGTAAGAACTTTGAGGATGCCTATGATTGGGTGAAGGCATATGACAGTTCTCGTCCAGTACAATACGAAATGGCATGTTCAACAGGCAAGCATGATGAAACCCGTCCTGTTGAGTCATACGAGTTGGCTGGTCTGAAGGCTGGCAAGACTGACATCTTCTGTCCTATGTATGCTGATTACGACAGTTGTAGAGTATATCTGGAAAAGGACTATTGTGACAAACCTCTTCTTCAGCAGGAGTATGCCCATGCCATGGGTAATTCTATGGGTGGATTCAAGCAGTATTGGGATTTGGTCCGTCAGTATCCTCAGTATCAGGGTGGTTTTATCTGGGATTTTGTAGATCAGGGTCTGCGCGACAAGAGCAAGATAACTGGTAATCAGATCTATGCCTATGGCGGTGATTATGGTCGTTTCCCTATGTCTGACGAGAACTTCAACAACAATGGCTTGGTTAGTCCGGACAGAAGACCAAATCCTCATGCTTACGAAGTGAAATACTTCCATCAGAACATCTGGAGCAAACTTGAGAACAAGGTCAAGGGTACAGTCTCTGTATTCAACGAGAACTTCTTTGTTCCATTGGATAACGTAAATCTCGTATATTCAATAGAGGTAGAGGGAAAAAGTATGGCAAACGGTTTAATCAACCTTGGCAAATACAATATTCTTCCTCAGACGAGCAAGACCATTGCAATTCCTGGATATGCAAAGATAGTTGCAGACAAGAAGTACAGAGGAAAGGAAAAGACACTGACTCTTACGTACAAATTGAACAGTGATTCGCTTCTTCTAAGTAAGGATGAAGAAATCGCCCACCAGCAGTTTGTGATTAGCGACTATAAGTTCCCTGTATTGAATTCCTCTGAAACAGCCAAAGTCAAGGCTGTAGATCATGCCAAGTATCTCGTTCTTTCTGCCAATGGTGTGGATGTTACCATCAGTAAGGCAACAGGACTTGTTTCTTATTTGGATGTTGACAAAACACCTATGCTTGTAAAAGGATTTGATTTGACTCCAGACTTCTGGAGAGCATGCACAGACAACGATTTTGGTTCACATATGCCTACATTAAGTGCAGCATGGAATAAGCCAAGTATGGAACTGAAGAATTTTACCCGTAAGGAGAATGGTTCTGTTGTTGCCGAGTTGTATCTCAAAGAAACAGAGTCTACACTGACTCTTACCTATACATTGAATAATAATGGAGAACTGACTGTTGAACAAGATCTGAAGGTAAATCCTGATGCGGAGAACAAGCCAAATCTTCTACGCTATGGAATGGAATTGCAGATGCCTAAAGAGTTTGATAGAGTTGAATTCTACGGAAAGGGTCCTAACGAGAATTATGCAGACCGTAACAATTCCGACAGATTGGGCATTTTTACCCAGTTGGTAAAGGATCAGTATTATCCATACGTCCGTCCACAGGAGTCTGGCAACAAGACGCAGGTAAGATATTGGAAGGTTCTGACAAAAGACAATAAGGGTCTGGAGTTTTTCTCCAATGAGCCAATGGAGTGTTCAAGCCTGAACTATCTGACTTCAGATCTTTACCGCGGACCGGTAAAGAACCAAGAACATTCTGGAGACCTTGTACCACGAGACTTTACCTCTGTACACATTAGTCAGAGACAGATGGGATTGGGATGTGTCGATACATGGGGCTCATTACCTATTGAGAAGTATATGCTGCCTTATCAGGACTATGCATTCAAATTCGTGATTCGTCCTGTAAGATAACCAAATGGTCCTCACTCTGAGAAATCAGAGTGAGACCGCAATCTTGAAAAAACGTGAATAGACTTAATGTCTGTCCACGTTTTTTTTGGTAGTATGCTCGGCATGAGCATTGTCTAACGGGTGGAAGTCCCGAGTAAGCCCTAATAGCGGGAATTACATAGCCAAAGGCAAGGGTGTCCATCGTGAGTTGGAATCTGAAAGAAGCCGGCGGCAAACATCTGACCTAACGAACAGAAACTTCATACAAGGCATATGACCGTGGGTAAGGTTGCTATACAAACCAAAGCCCTATAACTATTCGGAACGGTCGGTGGAGTTTCCTTGAGCTTGCGAAAAAATGAAGTGGGTATAAGATGGAAAGACAATGCCCTTATCCGAGGAGGTCTCACGGACGCTTCAAATAGTTGTTTTTACGAAAGAAGTGGAGTAAAGCTTGCCGTGAGAAGTCAGCAGACGTCATAGTAGTGCAACACTCGATAACATTGCATGAAGGGCAGAACCTAACAATCAAGCGATAGTAATTGAAACATACCTTATGAAGGAAAGAATGCAGAAAACATTATCCCAAGTTAATGGCTGCCCCCAAAGAGATAGGTCGGAAACCGAATGGTATGGGGGAGTGCAGACCTTTATGTGGATGTGTGAAGACAACATCGTGGAAGTACCATTCGACAAGGAACACCTTTTCGGGCAAATCCTTAGTCCTGCAAATCTCAACCGAGCCTACAAGGCAGTGATGAGAAACAAGGGCTGTGGTGGTATCGACAGAATGTCGTGTGAGCATTTGCTCCCATGGCTCTTGGCCAACAAGGATGAACTCATCCGTTCCTTGATGGACGGTTCTTACCGTCCGAACCTTTTTTTTGCCTGTGGTTCGTTTTTTTATGGCTGATTTTGAGTTAAATTACGAATTATTTGTTTTTTTTGTCGAAACGCTTGCAACTTGTTACTTTTTTCTTTATTTTTGCCGTAATATTCATTAAAATAGGAGGTTCTTATGAAGAAACCGTATCTACATTCTTCTGGAATCATCAGTTTTGGTGCTTCCTTTATTAACAGAATGCTGTTGCTTTGTTTGTTGGGCATTGTAATGCCTCAGGCTATTTATTCAGCAACAAGCTATTCGGTTCAACAGAGAGAGACAGTTAGTGGAGTAATTATCGATGCACACACACAGGAAACGATTGTTGGTGCAAACATTATGTTAAAAGGTAGTTCTCAAGGTACAGTAACAGACATCGACGGTAAGTTCTCGCTGTCGGTAAGCAAACTTCCTGTAACATTGGTGGTTTCATACGTGGGTTATCAGAAGAAGGAAGTGAAGGTATCCTCTTTTGGTGGTGCCCTTACCATCAGCCTTACAGAAGACTCACAGATGATGGATGAAGTGATTGTCACAGGTTATGGTACATTTAAGAAATCAGCTTATGCCGGTTCTGCGGCAAATGTGAAGGCCGACAAGATAGCCGATGTTCCTTCGGTATCTTTCCAGGATATGCTCCAGGGTAATGCCACTGGTGTGCAGTTTACATCAGCCTCTGGTCAGCCAGGTGCCTCATCAAGTATCAATATCCGAGGCATGGGCTCTATCAATGCAGCCAACACACCGCTTTATGTGATTGATGGTGTGCCGATTATCAGTGGCAACATCAGCTCGCTGGATTCAGATTCTGGTCTCGACATTATGTCGACCATAAATACCAATGATATCCAGAGTATTACCGTCATCAAAGATGCTGCCGCAGCATCACTCTATGGTTCGCGTGCAGCCAATGGTGTCATCATTATTACTACCAAGCAGGGACAGCAGGGCAAGCCTAAGGTTTCTCTGCAGGCAGACTGGGGATTCTCTGACTTCGCCATGGAGTATCGCCCGGTAATGAGTGGCCAGCAGCGACGCGACTATATCTACAATGGTCTCTATGCGGGTGCGCTTCGTGACGGTAAGAGTGAAGAGGATGCCAAGGCCTATGCCGACAAGAACATCGATACTTATGCACCCGTGCCATGGTGTGGATTTGTAGATTGGGACGATGTGCTTTTCAAGAAAGGAAGCCATCAGCAGTATGAGGCATCTCTGTCTGGCGGAACAGACAAGTTTAAATATTATTCTTCACTGAGCTATCTCAAGCAGGAGGGTATCACACAGCGTTCTGCTCTGGAGCGTCTTTCGGGCAGACTGAATGTGGACTACAAGGCCACCAACAAGTTGACTCTTGGTGCCAATCTCCTCTTCTCAAGTGTCAATCAGGATGTTTACAGTGAGGGATTCACCTATACTTCTCCTTTCTATTCTTCGAGAAGTGCTGTGACACCTTCCGATCCTGTATACAACGAGGATGGTACATGGAACCGCACACTGATTCGTATCGGTGATCGCAACCCAGCCCTCGCCAACGAATATGATTTTCAGCGTGAGTATGTCCACCGTACTTTCAATACCATTTATGGTCAGTATGAGTTTATTAAGGACTTGAAGTTAAAGACCACCTTAAGTTATGACTATATCACGACAAAGGGAAAAAATTGGGCTGACCCACGTACCTCTAATGGTGATGATATCAACGGTGGTATGTCAAAGAAGTTCTATGAGCTTCGTAAAATGATGTGGGGCAACCAGCTTACCTATAAGCAGACTTTTGCAAACGTACATCATCTGGATGAACTCTTGGGCTATGAGATTGACGATCAGTATAGCGACTATTTGTCAGGGTATGCTACCAACTTCGCCACTCCCGATAAGAACGCCATCTCTAATGGTAAGAAGACGGAGTCGGTAGGCGGTTCTGATAGTCGCACACGTATGGTTTCTTATATCGGACGTGTAAACTATGATTATGACAACAAGTATTTTCTTGGACTCAGCTATCGTGTAGACGGCAGCTCTCGTCTGCAGCGTTCTCATCGCTGGGGTAACTTCTGGTCTGTATCGGGTGCATGGCGTATCATCGAAGAGGGTTTCATGAAACCAGTATCTGGCTGGCTTACCGATCTGAAGCTTCGTGCATCTTATGGTGTGAATGGTACTTTGCCTTCCGATTATTATGGCTATATGGCATTGAGCAGTCTGAGCGACGGCTACAACGAGCAGCCAGCCATCATCATCTCGCAGCTTGTCAATGACAACCTGAAGTGGGAAACCAACTATAACCTGAATTTAGGTCTCGACTTCTCACTCTTCAATCGTGTGAACGTTACCTTGGAGTATTATCTGCGTAACACCAAGAACCTTCTCATGGACAGTCCGGTGTCTTTGACCACAGGTTTCAGCTCTTACCTAATGAACGTAGGACAGTTGAGAAATCAGGGTGTGGAATTGGAAATCAACTCTACCAATTTCAAGACCAAGGACTTTGAGTGGAAGACCACATTCAATCTTTCGCACAACACCAATAAGGTAGTCAACCTCGATGGCGATCAGACAGAGATAGTAAGCGGTACTCAGATTCACAAGATAGGTCATTCTTATCGTACCTTCTATATGATAGAATTTGCCGGCATCAACCCCGAGAATGGTAATCCTCAGTTCTATAAGAACGACTTGCTGGAGGATGGCTCTTATAGCAAGGAAATAACCGAGAATGCAAGCGAGGCAAAGTCGATTATGCTCGACAAGCATGCAGAGCCTAATGTTACTGGTGGTCTCTATAATAGCTTCCGCTATAAGTGGTTCGACTTGAGCTTCCTCTTCACCTATCAGTTTGGTGGTTGGTCGTACGACACCTGGGCGCAGAAGACCGAGCATGGTGGCTATGATATGGAGGCCAACATCCCAACATATTATGCTGATAGTTGGAAGAAGCCTGGCGATGTCACCAAGTATGAGCAGTTCTATGAGAAGAGTTCCCGTGTGGCAATGCACAAGATTAACAACAGCCGTCGTCTGCACCGCACCGACTTCCTGCGTCTGAAGACCTTCACCCTTGGCTTCACCTTGCCCAAGCAATGGCTTTCTTCTATGGGCTTGAGCAATGCTCGTATCTATATGTCGGCTAATAACCTGTGGACATGGGCGGCTTGGGATTATTATGATCCTGAGTCTGTGGTCAATGGTAATGCCACACAGGCTACTCCACCACTCAAGACAGTTACTTTCGGTTTGAATATTAATTTCTAAAAATGAATGATTATGAACAAGATATATAAATATGTAATGATGGGAATCGTTGCTATAAGCATGTCTTCGTGTGGCAATGACTGGCTCGATCTTGATCCATCAACATCTGTGCCTACCAATGTTACCTCAAAGTCTGAGGTTGACGCCACCCTGAACGGTATATATAGTATCATGCAGGATCCTAATGCCTATTCTGGTTGTTTGGTGTATTATGGCGATATGACTGGCGACGACATGCAGGCTGTCAGCTCTACCAAGCGTACTGCATCCGCTTACCTTTATGGCTTTACCAAGAGCAATGCGCCTTCTTCTTATTGGGCTTATCCATACAGTATTATTCAGAACTGTAATGTGATTTTGACCAATATTGATAAAATTGAGGTTGCTGATGCCGACAAGCAGACCATGAACGACTATAAGGGTCAGGCACTTGCCATCCGTGGTATGTCGCTTTTCGATTTGACCAAGCTCTATGGTTATCCCTATACCTATGACAATGGTGCCTCTCTGGGTGCCAGCATCGTAACAGATGTGGTAGATAAGGACTATATGCCTCAGCGCAGTACGGTGGCTCAATGTTACGAACAGATTATTAATGACTTGGAGGCAAGTATCAATTTGCTTGGCGAGAAGTTCAATAAGGGCAAGATCAATAAGTGGGCTGCCCTGACACTCTTGAGTCGTGTGTATCTCTATCATGGTGACAACGAGAAGGCTCTTAATGCAGCCAAAGCTGCCATAGAGGGCGCTGAAAGTCATCAATATCAGCTGTGGACCAACGCAGAGTATCCCACAGCATGGTCGAACGATGTGAGTGAAGCTTCTACCAATAAGGGCGAGGTGCTCTTCGAGATCATCAACCTTACTACCGATTCTCCTGGTAAGGAAAGTTTAGGTTATCTCTATTCTCCTAATGGATATTATGACGGTTGTGTCACAAAATCGTTCTACAATTTCCTCCAGAAAGACAACGATGATGTTCGTCTAAAGATTATCAATGTGGCTACCAAGGCTCAAGGTTATTCTTCATCTGTTTATGGACGTGGATATGTCAACAAGTATCAGCCACAGCAAGGTGAGGGTGTTAGGGATGCTAATATTCCTTTGATTCGTCTCTCTGAAGCCTATCTCAATGCTGCTGAGGCTGCAGCCAAGTTGACAGCAGCAGGTAGCGACCATAATGCTGAAGCTGTGAAATATCTCGGTGCTATCGTCAGCAGAGCCAATCCTGCTAAATCGGTTGATGCATCTTCTACGGTTACAGTAGACCAGGTGCTTGATGAGCGTCGCAAGGAGTTGGTGGGTGAAGGACATCGTATGTTCGACCTGCTGAGAAATGGCAAGAAGGTGGTGCGTGTGGAAGAGAGCAACAGCACTTTGAGCAAGACCAAGCATACTTGTGGCAAGGATTTTATGACCATAGGCGAGGGAGAAGACAATTTCTACAAGATAGTACTTCCTCTGCCATTGGCAGAACGCAATGTCAGTCACTTGCAGAATAATCCTGGTTACGGAGAATAATCCTTGAACAGTAAAAGTAAATAAAGGAAATGAATAAAAACAATAAGTTTTTATTGGTAATGATGATGTTGATGCTGACGATGTTCAGCATCAACATTTCGGCTAAGGAGCATGCCGACGACAAGAAGTTGTCGTGCGATGGTCCCTATGTGGTCTATCAGACTGACGGTAGTGTAAGAGTTATCTCGGTAACTGAGAATGGCGAGGTGAAAGATACTGTCTATGCAGTCTTGCCAAAGGATTTTACTCTGCATGTGGCTGACCATGAGGGGAAATACCCTTTCTCTGTACGTCTGCATCCTATAGCTCGTCAGCCATGGAAGCAGAGTCAGGCAAGGAAAACCTTTGTGATGTCCGATCCTCATGGCAGACTCAACTTGGTAGTCAGCCTGCTGAAGGCCAATGGTGTTATTGACAGCCAGTTACGCTGGGCTTATGGTGACAATCAGCTGGTGGTTATTGGCGACATCTTCGACCGAGGTTATGATGTACCTCAGATTTTTTGGCTCTTCTATAAACTTGAGGCCGAGGCTGCCGAGTGTGGCGGTCGTGTTTCTGTGTTGTTGGGCAATCACGAGCCTATGGAGTTGGCTGGCGATATGCGTTACGCCAAACCTAAATATAAGATGCTTGCCGACACCCTGGGAATTTCTTATCGCCATCTCTTCGGTTCGAATACTGAGCTGGGCCGATGGCTTGCCACACGTAATGCCATGCAGGTGATTGGCCGCAATCTTTTTGTGCATGCCGGTATCAGCAAGGAATTCTATGATCGTGATTTGGAAATTCCTGTAGTCAACGACACTATCAGCAGTGTGCCCTTTATGAAGAGCAAGCAGCGCAAGGCTCATTCTGAGTTCTGTAAGTTCCTTTATGGCAACCGTGGTCCCATTTGGTATCGTGGCTTGGTGCTGAAGACCAAGAAATGGTCGCCTTTGTCAAACGATTCTCTCGATATGGTGCTTCAGCGTTACGATGTGGATAGAATCTATGTTGGTCATACGATATTCAAGGACATCAAGCGTTTCTATAAGGGAAAGGTCATAGCCGTGAATGTCGACAATCTGGATAACTACAACCATCAGCGTGGCAGGGCTGTCCTGATAGATGAGGATAAGGTATATGTTGTCGGTGACAAGGGAATTAAGCGCAAGCTGTAGTTTGCACTATAGAGAAAATCTCTTCGCTATAGCATCTTGATGTAGTATCCTTCCTGATACTCATTGTTTAAAGAGGGTGTGTCATAAGTCCATGACGCACCCTCTTTATCGGTAGTATGCTCGGCATGAGCATTGTCTAACGGGTGGAAGTCCCGAGTAAGCCCTAAT
>ERZ780141.582-NODE-582-length-26763-cov-10.210611_pt1 | contig 26763 bp, 20 predicted proteins | sample MGYA00433080_ERZ780141 | MGnify/ENA primary metagenome ERZ780141 (study PRJEB29588, sample SAMEA2154047) | human gut metagenome | biome: human gut; feature: human-associated habitat; material: faeces | place: Denmark | collected 2008/2010 ... | reverse complement strand
AGGAGGCCATTGGTGGTCTCCTCTTCTGTTATCATAATCTTAGATGAGCTGCTCGTTAAATGGGAATTTAGTCGCCAGTTATATTATAGACGAGACAATCATCAAAACACCAGGAATATTGATGATGCAGTGCAGTAGAACGCCCCACCAGAATCCAAGATTGACTCTGGCATATGTGATGGCGCAGCCTCCGGCCATAGGGACCATTATGGTAGCAAGGGCAAAGGGAAGCACTTGCCCGTTCAGCACGGAAAAGGCCCTGAAATGCAGTAGTCCGAATCCGATGGCGGAAATCCACATGGCGGGAATGATGTACTTCTTGCGCCACTCCTTCCATTGTTCATCGGTAGTGAAACGACATATTAGCCAATAAATAAGCACACCCACGGCGGCCAGTCCCAACAAGATGTACCAGACACGGCACTTATGCATGTAATAGGCACAGACAATCGGGAGAAGACCTAGCCAAAGGGCCACAGTTCGCCGCTTGAAAGACAATCCCAGTCGGAACATAATCTCTTCCGCCAATGGAGCGATCACCATCAGTTTTAGTAATGCTTTCCACGTTGCATGCCCCACATAATTGGTGGGATCTCCACCGAACTTGGTTAGATCCATCGGGTTAACACCCATCGACATATAAATAGCGACGCAAGCTATTCTCAGCATAATCGCGCCAACCATTAGTATCACGAACCATTTCAGTGTGGTGCCGATAATCCTCTTTTTTGATAAAGACAGATAATCATCTGGTCTGTTCAATATAAACTTTGTCATAGCTGAATCTGCAAAATTCCGATTTATCGGTATAATGCTCTTCATCACGGATGTCGGCAAAATCTGAATGCCAAGGCATGCTTCAATCTTTGATATGGTCTCAAGGGAGAGGTCCTCCTGTCCCCTTGAGGACCTTGGAAACATACTGTTGGCTGCAGCCCATATCAAGTATTTCTACGTGAACACCGCCACCGGTGAGAAGTCCGGAGAAGTGTTAAGCACATGCTTCTGGCGGTCGCTGATAACATCCTGAGAAAGACTCTGCCAGAAGATGGCTTTGTTCAGGATGGTCGAAAGCATCTCCTCTGCACTCTCAATAGAGCGAATCATACAATCGAGATACCAGTCAATCCAGGAAGTTATGTCCACTCAATTCGACATATTTCTTGCAAATTACAATACAACGTATTATATTTGTCAATACATATTAAGATCTACAACTATAGCACAGGCAACATTATCAATGAGAGTCGATGAAACTCTCAAGAAAAGTTTTGAAAAATTGCATTGCGGCCACCAATACAAGATTTGTGACCGCAAACTAAAGTCTAGTGATTGGATATTCTACCCTACCGGCTGTTATACGGGCCGGAGATATTCTTTACAGTCATCTGGCCATCTGAGTCGGTGGTGGTTACGACGTAGTATTTCTTGCCGCCGTCTACCACTCTGATGACGATGTTGCCATCGTAACCTTTCACGCGAGATGCCTCTGCCTCTGTAACCTTATCATCCACTCCTGAAGGACGCTCACCGCGACAGAAATTAGTGATGAACAGATCCATGGCAGGAAGCGTTTTCTCCATAGAAGCCATGACGGAAGTACGAGGATGCACATCCACCCAAGAATTTACCACGATTACCTGTGGAGAAAGGATTGTCAGGGCTTCAGGACTGTTGGTCGCCTCCGAACCATGATGATCAGCTTTCATCACCTCTACCCTGCCTGCTGCTTTAGCGCATGGAAGTTCAGCGTCTTTCCAAGGAAAATTGGACCTGCTGTTATATTGCAAATCACCTCCGGCGAAGAAATCGAAGTTTCCATAAGACACCTTCATCACACAACTACAGATATTTTCAGCCGGACATTTGTCCGTGCCGGCGATTTTCGCAGGGTTAGCCACGACGATATCTTTTTTCTCAGGGAAGGTCTTCTTAGTATCAGTGCCGTTTCCTGTCCAAATTTCACCGTTCACAGCGATATTTCTGACAGTGACATCATATTCCGAAGTCCTCGGAACTATCTGATTTGTAACACCCGCCTTGAAAAGTTCCGCCTTAAGGCCCTTGTTTTCCACATGCCATTTTACGGCATTGACATAATTCTTAACAGCAGCCTTATTGCTCGCAAGGGTTTGCATATCGAATGGGTAGTCATAGGACGGCCACCCGCGGTCGACAACCTTGGAAACAGGGAACAAATCCAGAATCTCCGGAATACCGTTCAGGCGATAAGTAGAGGAATTTCCGGAAACAGGAAGCGACGAATTGCAATCTCCGAAATGGTCATTATGCAAATGCGTGTTCACAATATAATCTATGGTACCATTTCCAGTCCACGCCATACACTTCTTCAAGTAATTGGCTATCAACATAGAACCGCGCGTGCCGGTCTTGGTGGGGTCCCATCTGGAACGGATGCCGGTATTAGTCGTACTGCCATTTGAATTAGTGGATATAAGCGAACTGGCAGCATCGATAAGCATCTGCGTACCGTCAGGCATAATCAGAAAGGCGCACTCCCCTGTCGTAGTGTTGATAAAATGGATATCCATTTCACCTTTCTGCCACGCAGGAAGCACCTTGCCGATTTCTATCCCAGTCTCCTTCTGGACAGGAAGTACAACAGGCTTCACGTCCGGGCCCGTCTTCCCATTATCGGAAGAACAGGCCATCGGCGCGAGCAAAACAGCTGTCAATATTATTTTGTTTAACCTTTGCATGCAATATGGAGATTTAAGAACATTTTACCGCCTTCGATATTCACGGCAAGACGGATATAATTGCCGAAATTCGGCTGCACTTTAATGATATGCAGTCCAAGTCCGCCAAATGTCATAGGAGCACTGCCGTCGTCAGCCCAATGCACGCCATCCTGAGACAGCTGTACCTGGCCTGTGAATACCGGATTCCCTTCCAATTTCTCCACCATAACGAAGAAAATCGCCTCATCAGCCCAACCTACCTCGTAAGGATGAGTCTCGAAAGAGCCATCAAAAAACTTTTTCACCTCAAGGTGAGAATCATTAAACATCTTCATAATCCATCCTCCTATTCCTGAGAAACAACCACCGAATCGACGTAGAAGAACACCCTTCTGTTCGTATCCGTCTCCACCCAGAACAAAGGATTAATTAGATTGTCAATGCGGTCGTAACCATCACGTGCATCTGCCTTGGTGCCTCTCATATCCCAGATCTTGTCCTGACATTGGAATTCGACGTATTCGCGCAGTTTGGTGTCGATTTTCAGTCTCATATACTGCCAGTTGAGTTTGCAGTCAGTCTCATTGTAAATGAGTTTCTGGCCGCCGTCCGGCAGGTTCATGAAACCGTCATGGTCACCGTTTGGATAGCGTTTGCCGAACCACCACGGGTCCACGCCTTTCTTGCACCAGTCCCCTTTCAAGCCATAGGCCCATTCTTCGTCAGTGACACCGTCGCGGGAATGCACATACTGCCATTTCTGGGTAAGTTTTCCGTCCACGGCGTTGAGATAACGCATTCCTACGAAATAGCGTTTCCCGTGTTCCTGTACGTCGAATCCCATTCCGAAATCTCTGATGGAGTTCTCATGGAGTCCAGGCTGTGGGCGGTCACCACCGTCCACCACGTCCTGTTCTGCCGTATAGGAGAACCAGCACTCGATCTGGAGGAACCTGTTTTCCGGCCTGTAGAACGAGAGTCTCTTGATGGCGTGGCCAAGTGAGCCTTCTGCAGGTTTTTCCACATATGGGGCGGCCACCGGACGGGTCGAGAGTTTCAGACTGTATGTTCCGGACATTGCCCCGTGAGTTCCGGGATAACGATATGTCGCTGAGCTGAGCATTACCGGCGGCCACTGGTCTTTGCAGACCAGGGTTGCCGGAACGTCGAAGTCAGGATATTCAGTAAAATTGGGCATCAGCGTCATCCAGCCATTGAATCCGGTGTTGAAAACGTCATACGCCAGGATTCTTTCGAGCGGCTGGAATCTGCTTTTCAGAAGAATTTCATCTACACTCATTACTTTTTTTCCCTTAAATAATAATTCTAATAACCAGGATTCTGTTTGAGAATACCGTTCATAATCTGCACGTCATCATTCGGCAAAGGCCAGAGATAGACCTTCTCGTTGAACATGCGCTCGCCGTTCTGCACGATAAACTTGCCGTCCACCATCGCCTCGAATTCAGGGAAACCGTCCTCATCGAATGTCGGTGCCTGAGGCCAGAACCATTTTCCGTCAGCGAAACCGGCTTTGTTCGCAGCTGCATTTCTGGAGAAGCCGAACATGTTGTGGGAGAATGCATTCTCAAACTGACGCCAGCGGACGAGGTCGAAGTAGCGGAGATTCTCCCATGCCAGTTCCACTCTACGCTCTCTGCGGAGGACTTTCCTCAACTCAGCCTGGTCAGTCGTGGTAATCGCAGGATATGAACTTACATCGGTCAGTTTCACATCGTATGCGCGTGCACGTACAGCATTGATACAGTCGAGGACAGTGCCGTCGATCTGATTCAGTTCTATCTTGGCCTCGGCATACATCAGCAGGACGTCCGCGTAACGCATGAGGACTACAGGGTTGTCCTTGAAGCGGCTGCTTCTCCAGGAGTCACGCACGCCTTTTGCGAGGCAACATCCGTTATATGAGCAGTTTGCGGCATCACTGCCACCCTTGCTGTCCTTGTTGGTCACCATCTTGCCTGCTTCATAATCGTAAGTCTCCAGTTTGTCAGGAGCAGGATTCCACTCGATGTTGCATACTCTTTCTCCCGGAGCCACGAAAGTCTGGCAGCAGCGTGGGTCTCTTCCGGCAAACGGGTTGTGCGGGTCGAATCCGCTGCCCGGCTCGTCAATGGTCTTGCCGTTGGCCATTTCATACACGGCCAGGAGTTCCCATGAAGGCTGGGCATTATGGGTTCCGCCTGCTGAACGAGGAATGAACGAGCCGGCTGCAGGAGTCATAGGCTTGCCGTCCGCGTCGATTTCAAGTTCGTTTGAGTGAGGAATCGAGAAAATGGTCTCGCAAGTCATGGATGTCTGCTGGAACAACTGGCCATAGCTGCCGCGTCCATAGCTGTCCTTCTCCGATGCATAGAACAGAGAGTACTTGTTCAGGTCCATACAAGCTTTCGCAGCCTCTGCAGCAGTCTGATAATCATACTGATACAATGCGATTCTTGCCTTGAATGCCAGTGCGCAGCCCTTGTCCACGCGGGTGCATCCTGCCGTGGCTGAATTATTGTCCAGCGGAAGATGCTCTGCCGCGAAATCGTAATCTTCGTAAATCTGCTTGAGCACTTCTTTCTTGTCAGTCCGGCCCATCAGGAAGGCTTCTTCTGGAGTTATATCCTTCAGGTAGAACGGCACGTCGCCCCACAACGTGATCAGCCGGGCATAGGCATATGCTCTGAAGAACCTGGCTTCTGCGCGGAGCTTGTTCAGGTCGTCCTCTGACATTTTTCCGGACATCTTGTCCAGCGCCTCGAGGATACGGTTCGCCCTGCTCACGTTCTTGTATGAATAGCTCCATGTCTTGTCCACATATATCTGACCTTTGTTGGTGGTAGCGTCGATGGTTCCGGCTGCTACAGGATATATGTTGTTGCGCTGGGCCCAGTCGTCGGTCTGACGGTCCATCGCCAGGTTATGTTCTATTATAAAGAAGGACTCTCTGTAAAAATCATTGAGAGAAATGCGAATCTCCTGCGGGGTGGAATACCAGTTCCCGCTTGAGGCTGAAGACAGCGGATTGAGATTCAGGTCAGCGCAGGAAACGACGGAAAGGGTTCCGAGCGCCGCAACGAATATATTTAATAACTTTTTCATACTTCATCAGAATTTAAGATCAAGACCGAATGTCCAGGTTCTTGCGATATAGGTAGATGCGCCGGCCTCCGGATCCCATCCCTTCAGGAAATGGTCGAAGCAGAACGGGTCATCCACATTGAAATAAACGCGGAGTCCTTTCAGATTCACCTTGCTGACAATGGCTTTCGGGAATGTGTAGCCCAAGTTTATGTTCTTGATTCTCAGGAAAGCGCTGTTCATGAGCCACCAGTCGGACATCTTGTAGTTGTTGTATTCACCACCGGTGTAGGAGAGTCTCGGATAACGTGCCTTGAGGTTCTGTTCCTCAGTATTGTACACGCTCCAGTAGTTTCTGCTGCCGTCCGAATTCATCATGACGGAAGGAACCGGGAGCCACTGGTTCTGGAACGCCCTTACCATATCCTCGGTCAGTCTGCTCTTCTGCTTGCCGACTCCGTTGAACAATACGGAAAATGAGATGCCTTTCCATCCGAGGTTGATGTTGCCGCCATAGATGTAGTGCGGGAGTGAACTTCCGAGAATGGTCCTGTCGTGGGTTTCATTGACAATGCCGTCAGGTGTTCCTTCCGGTCCGCTGATATCCATATATTTGATGTCACCAGGTTTTGAAGCCACGAGCTGAGGGCTGCCTGCAACATCGTCTGCAGACTGGAACAAGCCGGCCGCCTTGAGGCCGTACCATGAATTGTACTCCTCACCTTCAGTGATGATGGTGCCGCTGCCGAATACCTGCTTGCCGCCGAGATTTCCCATAATAGACTTGTAGTCAGAGACATTGACACTGATGCCGTAGTTGAAGTCGCCGATGGAGTCGCTCCAGCCGAGTTTGACTTCCCATCCGCGGGTATTCATTGTACCGGCATTGCGGTCAGGTGCAGAATATCCTGTGAATGAAGGGATTGCGACTGCGAGCAGCATATCGGTGGTCTTCTTGTAGTAATAGTCCGCAGTCAAGTCGAGACGGTTGCCGAGGAATGTGGCGTCGATACCGACATCCCAGCTCCAGGTCTTCTCCCAGTGGATATCCTGGTAAGCGTATTCTGTCTGCGCTCCGGACATCACGTAAGTAGGAGCATTGCCCTGAGTGTCATAGACCAATGCCTTGTTGAAGGAGATGTAGGTCTGGTACGGATAGTTGCCGATTCTCTCGTTTCCGAGGCTTCCCACTGATGCACGGAGTTTCAGATGGTCGAGCCAGCCGACATTGGCCATGAACTTCTCATTGGAAATCACCCAACCGAGAGATGCACTCGGGAAGAATCCCCATCTGTGGTCTTTGTGGAAACGTGAAGAAGCGTCGCCGCGGGCATTGAGCTGAAGATAGTAACGACCGTCATAGTTGTACATGATGCGGCCGAAGAATGACCTGTAGGCGTTCTGGTAAGAGCTTCCGCCCACTGTCAGGGAGTTCTTGTTGGCAAGGTCGAGGTACGGGAATGAAGCAATCTCCATATCGTTGGAAGCGGCAGCAAGCGACTCGAACGTGTACATATAGTCCTCGTAGCCGGCCATGACATTCAGGTTATGCTTCTTGGCGATGGTCTTGTCGTAAGTCGCAATCACCTGAGTCTCATAGGTTTTGGACTCCGATCTCGCTTCTGTCAATGAATTGGTCTTGTAGCCTGAAACATATCCGAGGAGTAAGTCGGTATCATATGCGTCATAGACAGGTACGGCCTTGGCCATGTCCTTGGTCTTCGCATATGTGAATGTCGGTGTGAAATTGGCAGTGATGTCGAGTCCTTCTATCGGCTTGTAGCTGAGGGAAATCTTGGCAGTCGCCATAGAATTCTCGCTCTTCTTCTTGCCGCCTTCGCGCCATGCTGCCAGCGTATTGGAGAACGAGCCTTCTTTACCCGGAGCGATACGTCCGTCAGGATAAAGACCGGCATAGATTGAAGGATACATGTTGGCCGCCTTGATCGGGCTTCCAGAGTGAGGGTCCTTCTTTATGGCATGACGGAAAGAGAAGTCCAATGAACCGGACCACTTCTTGCTGAAGTTGATGGTATTGCGGGAACGCAGTGAGAAGCGCTCGTAGTTAAGACCTTTATAAAGGGCGTCAGTATTCTCATAAGAAGCTGATGTACGGCTCTTTATGGTCTTGTTTCCGTAAGTCATCGTCACATTGTGCTTATGACGCATACTTGCCTTTTTCAATATGGCCGATTTCCAGTCATAGTTAGGGTAAGTAATCGGGTCATAGGCATTGTTCTGCATGTAATTGTCAATGTAATCCTTGGAATATGTATTGTATTCTCCGCCTTCAGGGTTGCCGGAATCATTCCAAGTATATTCATTGTATGTGTTCATATAGTCCAGGACACCTGTCATATATGAAGGCAGTTCGGTAGGAGTGATGGCTGACACCTCTCCGTTGTAGCCGATTTGCAGCTGGCCTTCGGATGCATCCTTGGTAGTGATGAGAATCACTCCGGATGCAGCTCTCGCACCGTAGATGGCAGCGGATGCGGCATCTTTCAGGACTGTGATCTGGCGCACGTCCTCAGTAGGGACCAGGTCCAGACTGCTGACAGCCATACCGTCCACGAGGATGAGCGGGCTGGAATCAGACATTGTGGTGATACCGCGGACTTTGATCGTGGCACTTGCTCCAGGCATACTGCTGGAACGGGTCACGCTCAGTCCAGGGACAACTCCCTGAAGTGACTGGGAGAGCTGGGAAGTACTCTGCTGGCCGATAATCCTGTCATTTACGACACCTACCGCACCGGTGAGGTCCTTCTTCTTTACGGAGCCGTAACCGATCACGACTGTTTCGTCCAGTTCGACTGCATCCGGGTTCATCACCACGTTGAACGGATTGCGGCCATTCCACACCTCCACTCTGGTGACAAAGCCCATGCATGTGAATTCTATCTTCTGGCCTTCTTTTACGTTTGGCAATGTATAGTTGCCGTCAATGTCGGTAGATGCCCACTTTCCATTGTCCTTGTTCAGAATCATGACTCCGGCAAGAGGACCGGAAGCATCAGTGACAGTTCCTTTCAGTTCGCTCTGAGCGAAAACCCCTACAGGGAGCAGCAATGCTGCCAGAAAGACTAATATCTTGGTTTTCATAATAATGTTATTCTTCGATTGTAAATGTAGCGTGCTCGTCATATTCCTGCACCTGCGCACCGGTGTCAGGATTGTTAGGAGTCTGGCCTGAGAAACGGGACTGGCCGCTCGTGTGGGTCTGGTCGATGTACAGTCCCTGGAATTTGGCTCCGTCAAGCCCCAGATGACCGGCTTCCCTGAAACGGAAAGCGAATGTGGTCATGTCGGCTGCTGTGGTAAAGGTTCCTTCAACCGGAATATATGCTCCATTGTTTGAAGGATCGAGGAATGTAGCGGCGAAATTGTATTTTACGACTGCTGAGTATTCCACATCCTGACCTGAAAGTGCCTTGACAGCGGTTTCAGCAAAATCCTGAACCGGAGCGGTAGGCAACCATTCTTCACCTGACTTGTATTCAGTCATCCATCTGGTAGAGCAGGCCGTACCCATCTTGGTGATGAAACGGAACTTGATCTTGGTACCGGCAGGAATGACTTTTCCGCCCATAGTAGCGGTCACGAGCCAGTAATCTCCAGGGATTGTTCCGGAGACATAAGGGTCTCCGCCGCCTTTGGCTCCGACACCACGTTTGCAGACAGCCTTGGACTTGCCGGCAGCAACAGAATATCCTGTCCTCTCCACTGCATAATATTCAAGTTTACCTTCACCTGTACTTGCAGCCACATATTTTCCGTTGGTTCCAGGGAATACAGACTGATCCTCAGAATCGGCAAACGTCTTCTGAGTTTCGGAAAGCGACTCTTTGAAAGCCCAGTCAGCAAGAATGCCGACGTACTTCTTCTGGTCGATCGCGAAAGTATATGTCTGGTCGCCCTTGATAGCGACATTGACATTGATCTTCCTGCCGCTGATGGTGCTGTTTTCAGGCAGGGTAACTGTCACATTGGTCACTCCCTTTCCTGACGCAGGAGAAATGACGACTCCCTTGTCCTCGCACTCGGCGGTCCACTCTCTTTCGTCCAGCACTGTGAACGTAGTGGTGTTCTCCGTGAACGGCAGCTCCACGAAATTAGGAGTGATGCCCTTAGGAGCCACAGCCTTCTGGTTCAATGTCAATTTGAGCGGAGTGACACCATCTCCGATAAAGCGTACAGTGCCTGTCCTGACAACTGACTTTTCATTCGCGTCATACTTGATATGAAATGTAGTGGCATCGCCATCCACTTCAGTATCAGTAATTCGTGCCCAATAATTGCCTGCATCGTCGGTGCAGTCATTATTGACTCTGTAATACACGTTGGAGAACAGTTTCACGGTTGCAGTACCGCCATCTACCTCCAACGAAAGCGATTTTGTCTCGAGCGTCATATACGGATCAGACGCAGTCTGACAAGAAGCAAGCGCCACAATGGCAGTACTTGCCCAAAACAGCTTGTTAAGATTCATAATTAGGGTTATTAGTAATTGATGTTCTTTGTTTGTTCAAGTGATTTCTCCACAGCATCACAATGTGCCAGATAATGCTGCAGGACGTCGTTCCATTTATAGTAATTGCCTTGTACCGGCGTGAGAGGCAGCGGCAAATCCTTCTCATTCAGCATCATGCGCACGAGAATTTCAGGATTTGCGGCACTTCTGTAGAAGACCAGCTGAAGGTTTGTGCCCATCGGAATGTTCCAGTTCTGCCAATACCGGATGGCCTCTTCAGGACGAGAAGTGGATTTTCCCCAAGTCCCTGAACCGAGATTCGCCATCATTCCGAGCAAGGTGCCGTCGTGTCCGAAACTCAGGTCAATGCCGGTACGGCCAAGGTCAATGTCGTTCTTCGCTTGTGTCAATATGTGTTTCAATGTCCTGGCTGCCAGTCCTGAACCTCTTCCCTGAGTCACCGGTTCCGGACCTTTCTGCGCATAGTATTTATAGTTCTCGATCTGCGCCATCGAAAGGATTTCCTCTTCCGTGAAGACATCCCACAGAGGGACCTGTCTGTCAAGGCATTGCATCGTACCGGCCATCAGATAGAAGCGGAATTCCAGATCATGCGGGTCGTATTCCGCCGTGATTTTTTCCGGGGAGATGAACAGACGGGACATGAACGCATCCACATCCACGAGAGAGTCTCTGAAGTGCTCATACTTCTCACGCCAGAATCCTCTGCCGCTGATGATGTCGGCGTCGATTTTCAGACGTCCCGGACACACTGTGCCATAAGGATTGAGCTGCTGCAGGAAGGCTCTGGAGTTATCCACTTCATTCCATTTCAGGTCCGGCCTGCGGGAAGTGATACCCTGCACGAGCCCCATCATCGTGGCTGTAGTGCGCAGGACATTGGTCGAGCGAGTCCTCATATACGGCTGTCCTTCAAACACTTCCGGATAATTGTCCACCATCCTCTCTCCGAGCGTCACGGACTGTCTCCATCCCAGCTGGGTGAGGTCCGCTTCCCGGTATTCGATATTCTTGCGGAACGGCTTCAGGCGCTCATACACTGCCTTTCCGAGTCCGGTAAGATTGGACTGCGATTCGGCCAATGCCAATGAGCCGTAAACTGACGCATAGGTGATATTGTCATCCACCTGACGTGCTCCGTGACGGAAGAAGCCATTGATATAGAACGGCTTGTATCCTGCCGGTGGTGCCGGTGACTTCCTGTCCGAGAAGTCTTCCACGTAGTACACGCCTCCTGCCTTCTCAGGAATCTGACGAATCTCGTCTAACGGTGATGCCGGAGCCGGTTTCGCCTTAGGAAGAGAAACCTTGAAAATGGAAGGGATACGGTCGGTCTTCTTAGGATTTGTGTTAGTGTTCACATACATCCAGTCCCCCACTATAGCGATGTCTTCCATCTCATTAAGAATCTGGTCCTGAAGTTCATAACGTGCAGAAATCGTTCTGGTATCAGTATCATAAACCCTGATTCTGGAAGGGCGTGACGGATCCTGTATACCCAATCCGAAACAGTAATATATCTTTCCGTCATGCACACATCCGGCCTGGGTAAACCATGTATCGAACGGGAAAACCACCTGGTCTTCAATATCATTGACCCCTAAAATAATTTCCTTCCCTTCAGATAGCGTAGGAACGCGGAATTTGGTCGCAACATACTGGTTCTCATAGGCATGGGCCGTAATCTTTTTGACGGTGCGTTTGCGTGCGGAGAAAACCCACAGCTCATTGCGGGTCCTGTCCACCATCCAGGACGGAGCTCCGAAAATCTTCACATATCCTTCTTCCTCCCAACCGGCGATGTCGAGGGTAATAGTCTGGGCGAGTTCCGATGAAAACTTGCGTCCTTTCCTGGTGATGCTTTCCACGGCGCAGGTCCATTCTGCATCACATCCTACCTTACCGTTGGACACGTAGAGCAGAGGAAAACTTGCCCCCTTCTTGGTCTCCGTTCCGAAACTTGCATTGTTCGCATGATTGTCAGGATGAGACGAAGCCAGGGCGAACGAGGTTATCGGCTCAGGTGCAGCCTTCTGAAAATCAAAGACATTCACATTTCCGCCATCCTCCAGGACGAACACATAGTTGCCCCAGATTTCAAGGCCTTGCTGAGGTCCCGTCTTCCTGTTTTTCTTTATAAATTCATAGCACTCGACATTCTGCTCAGGCTCCACATAAAGCTGAGCCAAAGCGACTGCAGGCAGAATAACGGCCGAAGCCAATGATGTCAAAATGCGTTTCATTACTCGGTTGTCTTTTTGGAATCGATAACTCTGTAAACAATATATGAAGTGATCAAAACAGCGATAGAGGCGATGAATGACCACACTATATTCTTGACTGCCAAAGTCTTAGGATCTCCGGCAATTATGAGTCCGAGAAGCAGGAGAGCGATTACGCCCAAGGTGATGCAGAAGCAGGAAATCGCCATGAATGAATAACTCTTCACACTCTTCTTCATCTTGGCATCCGGTTCCTTGTCAGCCTCAGGGTCCGTATAATCGGCAATCACCTCATAACCGGGATCTTCCACACCCTTCATGCGAGACCAGATCTCCATAATGGCGAGGATAATCACAGGCAGGACACAACCTGAAATAGACTCTATCAAACTCTGGCTCAGCACCGAAGCAGGAACTGTAAGCTTGGCTGTAATGCCCACTGCCCAAGTAAGTATCATGGCGAAAATCAGCTGCTTGCCGGTAAGCCTTCTCGAGAACAGACCCCAGATCGAAGGAATATAAAGAGGACACATTATCATGGTCAGAAGCATCACTACCACCTTCTCCGCGCCACCCGCGAAAGGAATCAGCATGGACAGACCTATAATGACCAGACCGAACACCAATGTAAATATTCTGCCGACCTTAATCAGCTGCTTTTCGTCAGCATTTCTGTTCTTCTCATGATGTTTCCAGATGTCGTAAGTATAGACATTGGCATAAACATTAAGGATGCCTGACACATTGCTGAGCGTAGCGGACAACATCGCCGCGAGCATCATTCCGACCATACCGCTCATCAGCACCATCTTGCTCATGTTAACATAAGCATGCTCGCCGTTGTAAGTCATCGTGGCAGCATCAGCATCGAGCGCAAGACCAGGCTCCATAACTCTGCAAATCATTGTAGGCAAATACCATATGAGCGGAGTAAGGAAATAAAGAATACCTATGAGATAAGTACTTGTCTTGGCATCCTTCCTGGTAGGCACACTGATGTAACGCTGAACGAACGGCCAGTCACCACCGATCATAGCCACGTTCAGGAACACCCAAAGCAGCAGCCACATCCAGGTATAAGTCTCAGAAGTTCCGGAGAAAAATCCCGGTATCTGCGAAGCCCCGTCGATGAATGCGCCGACTCCGCCGACCGCATGGAATGAAAGAGGAATCATGAATATGACTACCGAAATGAGTACGCCGAACTGGATGACATCCGTCATAAGGACCGCCAGAAATCCGCCCACCACGGTATAGACCAATGCTATTGTTCCTAAGATAAGCAGCGCCCACCAGATACTCAGATACCCGGCAGCCGTATCACCAGGAAGTCCGGTCGATGCGAAAATGCTTCCGTCAGGTACTTTTATCAATGCACACATAACCACTGCCACAGCATACAAAGCCACGGCAGTATGTACGGCCCTGGCCACGATACCTGCTATGGTATAGAAACTTACGGAACTGTGACCGAATCTTATGTTCAGAAATTCCCCTGGAGATTTAATCCTCAGACTGCGCCACTTTCCGGATATCCATTTGCCCACAATCAAAGACGCAACTCCCAGACAAAGAGCCACGACTACAGCCACGAGTCCGGATTTGTAAGCCACTCCACCCCACACGACGAACGTGCTGGCAGAGAATATGGTCATATATGAAGATATTCCCGAAAGCCACCATGACGAGTTACGTCCGGCGATGAACATATCCTCAGAACTCTTTATCTTTCGTGACATTACGACACTCACAGCTATAAGTCCGAGGAAATAAGCCAGTATTACTAAATAATCAAGTGTATTCATTATGTGATTCTAAAAGTTTCAATTACTAAATCTTCGCACCTATCTCACGCAACCTCGCCACCAAGGCATTGACCTCAACCTCCTGGACAGCCTTTCCCGAACGGGCGCTCATGGCGGCAGCGACTCCGGCGGCCTGGCCCATATCCATACAGCTGGACTGAACCCTGATGGAAGCGAAGGCGGTCTTTCCGGCGCTGATGCAACGGCCTGCGACGATCAGGTCCGGGAAGCCTTCCGAAATCAACGCGCGATACGGCACATAGGCCGGATTTTTCAGGAAAGTAATGTTCTGTGCAGCCCCTTTCGCCACATGTATATCGATAGGATGAGCGCATCTGGAAACGCTGTCCGGGTAATGGAACGAATTGACATATTCCTCTCCGGTAATCGTATGAAGTCCCTGGATTCTTCTGGTTTCCCTAATGCCGGCCTGCGTGGAAACCGCTATCAGCCAACTATTTCTAAACTCCTCCACATTCTCGCGGAGAATCGCCGCCATCCTGAACGCATCCTCTCTGAGCCTGCACTCCGCATAAGAATAATCGCGGTTATCACAAGCATTGGCCCCGGTCCTGGTCATATTCACGGTAACTACTCCAGGCTGCTCCGTAAGACAGAACCACGGTCCGCCGAACTCCGGAATCTGGAGCTTGTCCTGAAGCGCCAAAAGTTTCTCGCGCACCGGAAGGCAATGACAGTTCTTCCCCTGTTTGTTATGATGGACAGCATCCTGCATCATCGGAGTCGAAGTATCCACGCCGCCCAGGATAAAATAGGAAGAAAGCGGCTGCAAAGGACCCTCCTGCGCCTGCATCGGCACACCAGCCATCGCCGCCAGATCCGCATCCCCCGTACAGTCGATGAAAACCTTCGCCGAAAGTGCTTCCGCACCATTTTTATTGTCAATGATTATGTGCGTAATCTTGTTCCCGTCTTTTACACATCCCGTCAGATAAGAATGCATGTAAATATCCACTCCAGCTTCGAGTATCATCCTCTGTGCCACGAGCTTATAATGCTCCGGCTCGAAAGCGACATTGGCTAACGGGCTTTCGATTTCCGCTCCTCCTGCTTTCTGGAGCCTATTCACGAACTCCCATGGAATTCCTCCTGTCACAAGAGCTCCGTTATATGAAAAAACACTTATCGGATTTACGAATCCGGCAGTGGCCATTCCGCCGAAAAAACCATATTGTTCTACAATGGCAGTCTTGGCTCCTTCACGTGCGGCAGCGATGGCTGCTATGAATCCGGCAGGACCTCCGCCGCAAACGACAACATCGTAATCACCAGCCAATTTAGCTGATTTAGAGATAGTTATGAATTTGTTAGAATCCATTTTAATGTGGTATTATTTCTTTGAATCGATTCAAAGACACTACAAAGGTATAAACTTTTTTTTGAATCGGTTCAAATTTTTCTGATTTTTTTTTCTATTTTTTTTCATATATTTGTACATAGTTTAGCAAACGCGAAACACCGCTTTTAAGTAAGATATCAGCCCTAAGAACAGCAAGTTGCGGAGATATTATGGAAAAATATACGATTAAAGACATAGCACGTGAAGCGGGCGTGTCAGTCGGCCTGGTGTCGATGACATTGAACGGAAAAAGCGGCGTAAACCCGAAGACAGCGGAAGCGATAATGAAAGTCGTGAAACGGCTGAACTATACTCCGAACAAGACGGCCTCGGCTCTCCGCTCAGGATACAAAAAGACCATCGGAGTCATCACACCCGATTTGTCAAACCATTATTTCTCGGTGATTTCCAGAAATATAGAGAATATCGCCTACGAAAACGGATATACAGTTCTCTTCGGAAGTTCGGACGACCGCACAGATAAAATAGGAAAATTGATCGAGACCTTCCGCGCAGATGGCGTAGGCGGCATCCTGATAAGTCCATGCGACGGATGCGAAGAGGAAATCCGCAAAGCCATGGCCTCCGGAATAAAAGTCGTCCTCATGAACCGTGAAATGGAAGTGGAGGATGTCGGAAAGGTTATGCTGGACAACGACAAGGCCGTCAGGATAGGCATCAAACATCTGATGGACAACGGCTACAGACATATCGAAATGTTCTCCAACCTGGTAAATATCTCCACACTGAAAATCAGGGAGCACAGTTACATAAACAGGATGAATGAACTGGGACTGAGTGATATCGCCAAGGTCACTTATGTGGACGAAAACGACACTGCATCCCTCGACAAAGCCCTGAACACAGCCATGGAAAGAGGCACCGATGCCATATTTGTCCCAAGGGGCTACCTCGCCTTGCATCTATGCAGTTCCGCAAAACGCCTGGGGCTTCATATTCCTCAAGATCTTGCGATAATCGGATTCGACGGCGGCGACACCTACAGAATCGTCACGCCTACCATTACCCAGCTGACACAGAGCACTAAAGAGACCGCTGTGGATGCTTTCAACATGCTGGTGGACATGATACAAAACAACAATCCCGGCCAGGATATTCACCTGGAACCGGGACTTGAAATCGGGGAATCGAGTTCTCCCGTTATTTTGCGAAACGGCCGGTAGGTTTCCACTTGCCGTAAATTTCACTTACATTACCGGCTGTTATGAAGGCATCTATGTTGTTATCCTTTATATAACTCATGAGCGATGCGAATTCATCCGTGGCGAGAATAGCCTCTATCTCCATGTGCTTCTCCAAGGTATAGCCACCTTTAAGTTCATACAGGCTGCAACCTCTTTTCAGCGTTTCGATGATATACTTCCTGATCCGCTCGTAATCATCCGTAATCAGGCAGACCCTCTTTTTTCGGTTCAATGTCGCTGTATAGTAGTCGATTACGATGCCATTAAGCCATGTTCCAATAAGTCCTGTAACGACAAGTCTGAATGGGTTTATCGCAAACGCAGAGCAGCAGATACATGCTCCGGCGATAGTCACGGAAGCACCGATATCGAAATGAAGATATTTGTTCACAATCTTGGCAAGGATATCGAGTCCCCCCGTGGAAGCATTGATATTGAACAAGATAGCTTGCGAAATACTAAGTATCAGAATAAAGCAGAGAAGATCCATCCACAAACTTCCCATTACAGTGGTCTCACCGGGCGCAATAAGAGCCTCGTATGGCATAATCCTGCTGACAATTTCCATGAATGGTCCGAGAACCATGGCCGTATACACGGTTTTTGCCCCGAATTCATGATCTATAAGAAACCACGCCAGCACCAGCAAAATCGCATTTATTATAGTGATGAGGAATGAAACTTTCACTACCATCCCGAATTTGGCAAAAACACCGGAAAGCACGATGGAAAGTCCCGTCACAGAACCTACCACGAGGTTACTCGGCAAAAGAAAATAATAAATGGCAGTCGCTGCCACGAACATAGCGACATTCATCAGCAGAAATTCTTTCCAGAACTTCCATGTCTTAAAAATATTCAGAAGTGACATCAATGATTTGGTGTCACAGAGTTTGTTGGTTACCATTTTTTACGTGTTATCTCCGCAAAGATAGGCCATTTATCTAGAATTACAACGTTTTTACACTTCTTTCGTGACAAAACTGAATTCACAGCCGCAATACAGCTGATTGTAAAAGCCATGCGTCCTGATAATTTCGTTGCGTCTTTCCTGTAATCCACCCTTTCTCCAGTTCATGTCCCACCAGGTAACGTCCGGGAATATGCTGCACGCATAGGTGCCGGCAGCATTGACCTGAACAAGATCCTTCCAGCGGGATGAGGCGAGGGTGGTGGTCAGCACGTCGAACCCGTGCTCGTGCGCGTAACGGGCGGCTCTTTCGAGGCGGAAGCGGAAGCATTGGGAGCAACGGGCGCCTCTTTCGGGCTCGCGTTCCAGCCCCTTTGCGATGCGGCGCCACTCATCATGGTCGTAGCTATCATTGACTATTTCCAGACCGGTTTCGGCGGCGTAGCGTATGCATTCGTTTTCGCGGTGGAGGTATTCTTCGTAGGGAAAAATATTGGAATTACTGTAAAATATGACAGGCTTAAAGCCATGATTTACAAGGCATTCCACAATAGCAGAAGAGCATGGAGCACAGCACGCATGCAGCAAGATGCGAGTGCCCGGAGGGTTAATCTCCAACGTATGATTTTTCTTTCCCATGACGCAAATTTAACCATATTTAGGGATTGCCGGAAATTTTTCAGCGCCGTACCTTTGCATCGTTGGATTGAGATTATAGCCATATAGTTAAAGTGAATCCTTTTTGATTGTTGTAAAAAGCGGTCTCCTGTGAAGGACAGCCGCTTTTAGCTTTTTGGCAGGCGCAATCCAACGTATGAGTATTATTAGTATATTTGTGACGCAAAGGATTATGACAATGAAAGACATACACACGGGAAAACTACTTTCCGCCTCTATGAAAATGGCTGAACTTCCTGACATCGACTCCGGACTTCTTGGCGTCATGAGACGTCTTGGCATCCGCTTCGGATTCGGAGAGCGCACAGTCAGTGCGGTTTGCGCCGAAAATAAGATCAACCCGAATACCCTGCTGCTGATCTGCAAGATATACATATCTGACAACTATGTACCTTCTGAAGAAGAACTGTCCAAGAACAGCATCGGGGACATCGTGACTTATTTGCATAATTCCCACGATTTCTATACCGGCAACGCCTTGGCGAATTTGGAAAACGACGTAAAAGCCATGGCCGACATCCGGAGCCGCTTGGGGCTGCACGAGACTATTAAAAATCTCACAGGTGTTCCTGTGCTGGCGATCCTGACTTCCGCCACCGATGCCGGTTTCACCCAAGCCTACGAAGGACAGATTTACCTGTCGGACAAGACCGCCGAGGTCGAGCAAAAGATTTCCGCTGCTGTCAGTGTCAATGCCAATGAAACCCGCGGTGATAGCGAGGAGCTTTCAGCAAGAGAGAAAGAGATTCTCGTATGCGTAGCCAAAGGTATGCTGAACAAGGAGATAGCAGACCATTACAACATTTCGATATATACTGTGATAACTCACAGAAAGCACATAACAAGAAAAACAGGCATAAAGACAGTGGCCGGTCTGACGGTATACGCACTGCTCAACAACCTGATAGACATGAATTCCATGGAATAAAACGACAAGGAGGACGGATTATGAAATTGTCGGATCTGAAAACTGGAGAACAGGGCGTCATAGTAAAGGTAAACGGACATGGAAGTTTCCGTAAACGACTGATAGAGATGGGTTTCATCTCAGGAAAGAAAGTCACGGTCGTACTCAACGCTCCGCTTCGTGATCCTATAGAATATGAAATCTTGGGATACAAACTTTCGCTGCGCCGTAGCGAAGCTGACCAGATAGAGGTAATCGGAGAAAAAGAAGCCAAGGAGGTCATGAAACAAGACCATGCCTTCGATACTATTTATGCCGACGACAGCGACGATGACTGGTCACTCAACAAGATGATGGCCAAGCTCGCCGAAGAACGCGGCCACGTAATCCGTGTGGCTCTCGTGGGTAATCCGAATTGCGGAAAAACTTCACTTTTCAACATCGCCTCCGGCTCACATGAACATGTCGGAAATTACAGCGGCGTGACTGTGGACGCGAAAGAGGGACGCTTCGAATACAAAGGCTACAAGTTCGTACTCGTGGACCTTCCGGGGACATACTCACTTTCAGCCTATAGTCCTGAAGAACTTTATGTCAGGAAGAACCTCATCGAAAATGTACCTGACGTCGTCATAAATGTCGTGGACGCCTCCAACATCGAGCGTAACCTTTATCTGACTGCCCAAGTAATCGACATGAACCTGCGCGTAGTCATGGCGCTGAATATGTACGATGAGTTGAAAGACAAGGGTGACGAACTGGATATCAAGCAGTTGGGTTATCTGTTAGGTATGCCGATATGCCCTACCGTCAGCCGTGACGGCACAGGAATCCATGAACTTTTCGACACTGTAATAAAGATTTACACCCAGAGCGATCCGAAACTGGCCAGACATATTCACATAAACCATGGCGTGGAACTGGAAAAGAGCATTGACAGAATCAAACTTTTACTCCAGGAAAACAAGTCACTCAGAGATAAATACTCTACCAGGTATCTGGCCATCAAATACTTGGAAGACGACAAGGACATAGAAAAAATCATAGACACACTCCCGAACAGAAACGAGATCATCGCGGCGAGGGTGGAAGAGGAGCGGCGAATCAAGGAGCTGATGCACACCAACACGGAATCCGCGATAGTGGACGCCAAATACGCTTTCATTCAGGGGGCTTTGGCAGAAACCTACAAGCCGCACATGGACGCGGTCCCGAGAAAAACCATCACCGACAAGATCGACGCGGTGGTCACGAACCGGCTGCTTGCGTTCCCGATTTTCATCGCGATTCTGTACCTGATTTTCCAGACAACATTCGCGGTCGGGAACTACCCGATGCAATGGATCGACTGGTTCGTGGGTAAATTCGGCGAGTTCGTGGCGAGCGTCATGGCGGACGGATGGCTGAAAGATCTCGTGGTCGACGGCATCATTTCCGGAGTCGGCAGCGTCCTCGTATTCCTGCCTAACATATTGATACTCTACTTCTTCATATCCATAATGGAGGACTCCGGCTACATGTCCCGCGCGGCTTTCATCGTGGATAAGCTGATGCACAAAATCGGTCTCCACGGAAAGTCTTTCATCCCTATGGTCATGGGATTCGGCTGCAACGTGCCTGCCATCATGGCTACGCGCGCAATCGAAAGCAGGAAGAGCCGCATGATCACCATCGCCATCATCCCGTTCATGTCATGCGCCGGCAGACTGCCGATTTTCGTATTGCTCGCCGGAGCGTTTTTCCCTCAGAATGCGGCACTTGCGCTGCTTGGAATCTACCTCCTCGGCATCGTCTTGGCGATTATTTCGGCTATCATCCTCAGCAAATTCGTGAAAGATGACGACCTTCCGTTCGTAATGGAACTTCCGCCTTACCGCATCCCGACCGCCAAAGCTATCTGGCGCCACACTTGGGAGAAAGGCCAGCAGTACCTGCAAAAAATGGCCACTACCATCCTACTGTGCTCGACAATCATCTGGTTCCTCGGCTATTTCCCTAAGAATCAGGAGCTTGTCGCCGCCCAGGAAGAGTATGCCGAAATGACTTCGGGTAAGGTCAATGCCGGTGTTTCTCCGGATAAGGCGACGCTGGATGTCCTGTCTACGAGGATAGATTCGCTCTACGCTTATCAGCAGGAGAATTCTTATATCGGCCAGCTGGGACACTTGGTCTCCCCTGCCCTGGAACCGCTCGGTTTCAACTGGAAAATGGACGTGGGTCTTCTTACAGGTATGGCCGCCAAAGAGTTGGTAGTCAGTACACTCGGTGTAATGTATTCCGAAGGCGCGAAGGTATCTGACGGGGAAGATCTTAGTGAAGACACTCAGCTGCAAAGTGCATTAATAAAGGACATCACACCCGCAGCTGCAATGTCCTTCATGGTATTCATTCTATTGTATTTCCCTTGCATAGCAACCTTTGTAGCCATTAAGAATGAAACTGGCAAATGGCGCTGGGCCATAGCTTGTTGCGCCTATACAATGGTTGTCGCCTGGTTAATGGCATTTATTGTATACCATATTTTTTAAGAATCTTGACAATAGGTTTCTTTACTGATTCCGCCCAACGGGTATAACCGTTGTTGCCAGGGTGTACGCCGTCGATACTGCTGTCATGGACAGGATCGGTAGCATTGGTGCAATCTATGTAATAGACATCCTTATACTTCTTGCATGCGATGTGCATGAGGCTGTCGGCCATATCCATCTTGGCCTGCTCTGCCTTGTCCACCGACTGGTCGAAGTTTCTCTTCTCTCTATAGATAGTATGCTGGAAGATAAGCGGTTTGCCAGGGTGAGCCGCCTGAAGTTTCTCGATGAACGGGAAGAGTCTTTCCTTAATCTGCTCCGGTGTAGGATTAGAGAAAGAATCGAAAATGAAGGCGTCCACATCCGCATCTACGAGAGCATCAGCGAAGTATGACTGCATCTTGCAGTTTCCGCTGCAACCGAGGCTGAGGAGCTGTATACCAGTCATTCTGGTAAACTGTGCAGGGTATGTCATACCTGCTCTTCCGGTGCTGGTACCATGTGTATAGCTGGAGCCGAAGATACCGACGCGATGTCTGAACGGAGCCTCTCCCTTTACCAGGGTGGCGCCTTCCTCAACACCGATTTTCACGGAGTACTCTTCACTGAACAGAGGCAGATACAAGAGACACTCCTTCTCTTCTTTGTTCATATTCTTGACCAGCACGGTGTTATAGCCGTTGTCCTTATTGTTGGGTGCGCAGCCTGCACCGGCCCACAACCATTTGCCGTCTTTCTTTATGTAAAGGTCATATCCTCTCGATGTGAACGGACAGCTGTTGATGCCATAGCCTGCGTAACCGAATTCTGTCTTTACGGAAATAACAGAAGAGTTAGTCTTGAAAACGACAGCGATTCCGGAAGATTGGCGGACCTGAAGGTTCTCGCTCTTCGTAAAGCCCTTATACTTTACGGTATCCACGCGGTGGTAAGGGTTAGGAGTGTCCGGAAACAATTTTCCGATAAGTGTAAGGTCAGATGCCTCAGTAAATGCGAACTTCACATTTTTGGGTGTCTGCGCGAAGGAAACTGTTCCCAAGCACAGAAATGCAGCAGCCAATGCTGCTACGACAATACGATTTTTCATATCTTGATGTTTTGATGAAATAACCTGTTTCAGTTCTCGTCGTTTTGTGTTGCTTTGCAAAATTACAGAATATTCGTCGGAAATCATGTCATTTATGCGTATTTTTGTCGTCGCAAATGTTCGGATCAATGTTTCCGTGCAGGAATGCAATGACAGATGAGCCTATACTCGTATTTTAGGATAAGCAAGCCATCAGCATATAAAGTAGCTGATGCAGAAATAGATACAACATACAAAAAACTTCGGAACCGTACATTCTGGGGAGCTACAGCGTCATATAGTCTTTATTATGTCTGCCGAATGACCCTCAGCGTCGTGAAGCAGCCTCTCATAGACGGAGGTGTTCTCACTGCAGGTCAGCTTGGACTTATAGGCTCCGCCCTTCTCTTCGTTTACGCACTCGGAAAGTTTACCAACGGATTTATCGCCGATTATTGCAACATCCGCAGATTCATGGCTGTAGGTCTTTTCATCTCCGCCATCGTAAACCTGGTAATGGGGGCATTCGGACTTTTCTCTTCATTGGCAGGGGTAGGCAGCGCAGTGATTTTCGTGGCCTTTTTCCTTCTGTGGGGAATCAACGGATGGGTGCAGTCCATGGGTGCACCTCCGGGCATCATTAACCTTTCCAGATGGTTTCCGCTCTCCAAAAGGGGTACGTATTATAGTATTTTCAGCGCAACCCCATATTTGGGCAAGTTCCTGACATTCATATTGATAGGTGTCACAGTAGGAGCTTTCGGATGGGAATGGGGCTTCATTTTCGCCGCCATAGCAGGTATCATCGGAGGAATAATCGTGCTTGTCTTCGTTTCCGATACGCCTGAGAGCAAGGGACTTCCTTCCGTCCAGCAGCTTTCCGGAGAAAAGCCGAAAAAGGCTGATTCGATGCCGACTAAAGAGTTACAGAAAATCGTGCTCAGGCATCCCGGAATCTGGATAATCGCGCTGTCAAGCGCATTTGTATATATAACTCAGTATGCCATAAGTGGTTGGGGTGTCTTATTCCTTCAGAAGGCACGTGATTTTTCACTTCCCGAGGCGACGCAGATTATCGCGTTTTCAGAGGCGTTCGGTGTCGCCGGAACTATTTTCGCCGGCTGGCTCTCCGATACCGTATTCAAGGGGAATCGCGTGAAGCCAGTCCTGCTTTCTGGCATTCTGTGTATGATTTCGCTGATTCTTTTCCTATTTACGAAAGGCGGTTACATGATGAACATCATCTATGTTTCGTTCTTCAGTCTGTTCATAGGTGTTCTTTACTGCGTGGTGGCAGGTCTGATGGCAGTGGATATAGTTCCGCGAAAGGCGACCGGAGCCGCTCTCGGAATCGTAGGTATTTCCAGTTATGTGGCTGCTGCTGTGCAAGATATCGTCAGCGGGTATCTGATACAAGGGGCTTCAGCCGTTTCAGCGTCAGCCCCATCGTCAGATGTCTATGACTTCACCCCAGCCGCTATTTTCTGGATTTCAGCCTGCCTATTGTCCTTCGTGCTGCCGGTTCTAGGCTGGAAGAGGATGAAGGTGCAGGTCGCCGGGGAGTAAGTAAGAATTAATCAATGCCGTGGAGTTCGATGCCGTCGGCGTCCCAATCCATTGTTTCCTCGTCTGGTTCATTGAACGGCTGCAGGAACGGATTGTGAGTTCTTTCGTTCGCAATGCTGGTATTGTGTCCATGTCCAGGGAACACCGTCACGTCGCCAGGCAAACCCATGACCTTATCCATCAGTGAGACAATCAGTTTGTCATAGTCACCACCGATTTGGTCAGTTCTTCCTATGCTTCCAGCGAAAAGTGTGTCTCCTGTGAAAATAACCTTTTCTTTTTCGTCATAGAAGCATACACAGCCGGGAGTATGACCAGGCGTGGTTATCACTTTAAATTCTGTGTTTCCGAATTTGATTACCTGTCCGTCTTCCAGTGGCTTTGTCTGGAATGAGGCATCCGGTTCCCTAAGTCCGAATTTAGAACCGAAGTTATTGGCCAACATGAAGTTGTCTTCCTGATTCATGTATACCGGTATGCCATACTTGTCAGCGCATTCCTTAACGCCGAAGATATGGTCGAAGTGTGCATGTGTCAGCAGAATCATCACCGGCTTCACGCCTTTTTCCTGAATTTTATTATACAATGCCGATGCCTCGCCCTCATTATAAAAGCCAGGGTCAATGATTGCTGCATCATTGGTCTCATCCCATACGAGGGAACAGTTCTCCTGAAACATGTTGAACTGGAATGTAAGTATTTTAAGCATATTTTTTCATTTCTTGTTACTGCAAAGATATCAAGAATCTGTATATTTCTTTGTACTTTTGCAAATCATATTAAGAAATCTTGTAATGCACATCGGAATAGCAGGAAATATAGGCAGCGGCAAAACGACATTGACCCGCATGCTGGCAGAACATTATGGCTGGACCCCAAAATTCGAGGCGGTCACATACAACCCATATCTGGAGGATTACTATAAGGATATCAAGAGGTGGTCGTTCAATCTGGAGGTTTATTTCCTGACCCAAAGGTTTAAGGATGTCTTGGAAATCGCTAATTCCGAGGATGTTATAATTCAGGACAGAACTATTTTCGAGGGTGTCAATATTTTCGTGGCCAACAACAAAGCGATGGGGAATCTCACTGACCGTGACTACGATACGTACATGGATTTGTTCCGTCTGATGATGTCTCTGGTAAAGGCTCCTGATCTCCTTATTTATCTGCGTTCTTCTGTTCCGCATCTGGTGGCTCAGATTCAGAAGCGTGGCAGAGAGTATGAAAAAGGCATTGAACTGGATTATCTCCAGGGCCTGAACGAAAGGTACGAAAAATGGATTTCCGAATACCCGGGCAAGGTTCTTACGATCGATGCCGACGGCCTGGATTTCCAGAATCGCCCCGAAGATTTCGCCACCATCACAGACAAGATCGACTCCGAGCTCTACGGATTGTTTTAGCCCAGAATGACACTATCGTTCGGCGGTTAGTATTACATTTCGCCGCCTGAACAAAAAGGCAGGGCAAACACTACGCCGATAAAGCACCGACTCACATCGCATGGGCGCTGCCGGCAACATACAACTTCACATAGATTTTCGATTCACGTTTTTGACGGCATGCTTGTCGTGGCTGCCGGCGTCGGTCGGCGCCCGTTCGCTCAGGTGCTCCGCAATTCGCTCTCCGGGCATCCGCCGACGACCGGCCTGCGTGACATTTTTCGTTTCACTCCGGTGGTCTACTATAGAGTCATCGTTATGGGCAGATTTTGGACAACCTGGCGGGTTGTAAAATGGTTAACTCCTTAAATATCAAAGCATTACGATAGAACACACCTGCCAGGTCCTATGAAAAAACATACAACCTGGCAGGTGTTTAGCCTTCCATAATAAGGCATAACTGATTATCTACCAGAGTGTTATAGCGCCCAACAAGAGCATAATCACCCGCCAAGTAGTCTGACATATATTTGTAACGTCGCCTCCTGAATAAGCACTCTTGTCATCTGTTAACGCCGCCTGGGCATCAGGTGCCGCCGAAAGGTTCGCTAGCGCTCATCCTTCCCACTTCGTGGGCCCCTTCTTACAGGGCCGCGGATGGCCATGCCTTTCGACCGGCACCTGACGTCCCCGGCTCTCTGCTCCACGGAGATCTGATGCTGCAAACAAAATGGTGTAAATATAGGCGCTTTTTTACACCGTTTATTTCATTTAGTTCATTTGGTGTAAAAAATGGGGACACTTGCAAACTTCCGTGGCATAATGTGACATAAACATATACTTGAAGGTA
>ERZ780141.573-NODE-573-length-27099-cov-3.613038_pt1 | contig 27099 bp, 18 predicted proteins | sample MGYA00433080_ERZ780141 | MGnify/ENA primary metagenome ERZ780141 (study PRJEB29588, sample SAMEA2154047) | human gut metagenome | biome: human gut; feature: human-associated habitat; material: faeces | place: Denmark | collected 2008/2010 ... | reverse complement strand
CTCTTTCGGCGGCGGACTCATCTACGGATTGTTGAACTACAAGGGTGACGATCAGAAGGCTCTCGACTTTGCGGTGGCTGCATCCTGCCTCAAGCACACTATTGAGGGAGACTACAACCGGGTTTCAGTCGCTGAGGTTGAGACTTTGATGAAAGGTAATGGTTCAGGGCGCGTTTCAAGATAGATTGTTTTTGTTATGGCAAAATATAGTAAAATTCAGGTCATTTCGACCGCAGTTTCGACCGGACTCGTGCCGGTGTTCTATAATCCGTGCGTGGAGACTTCCAAGGCGGTGCTCAAGGCTTGCTATGACGGCGGCATACGTGTATTCGAGTTCACAAACAGAGGCGACTTTGCCCACGAGGTGTTCTCGGAACTGGTGAAATATGCAAATGCGGAACTTCCGGGAATGATTCTCGGCGTGGGGTCAATCATTGACGCTCCCACTGCGGCTCTCTACCTTCAGGAAGGAGCAAACTTCGTTGTCGGACCGCTCTTCAACCCGGCTATTGCCCCGATATGCAACCGCCGCTGTGTCCCTTACATCCCTGGTTGCGGCTCGGCGACTGAAATCGGGATGGCTCAGGAGGCCGGTTGTGACATATGCAAGGCATTTCCAGGCGACGTGCTCGGCCCCGCATTCGTCAAGGGCGTCAAGGCTCCGATGCCGTGGACTCAGATTCTCGTGACCGGAGGCGTGAAGCCGGAAGCTGAGAACCTCAAGGCCTGGTTCAAGGCCGGCGCTTCCTGCGTGGGCATGGGCAGCAACCTCTTCCCTAAGGATGTAGTGAAGGCAGGCGACTGGGCAACCGTCACAAAACTTTGCAGCGAATCTTTGAAGATTATCGCTGAAGTGCGTCAGTAACAAAATCTTGTGGCTCCGGTGCAGATGCGTTCCGGAGCCACATTCTTTAACCACACATAGCACTGATATTATGGCCCGTAAGGACAAAATGACCAACTTCCGGTGGGTAATCTGCGCGATGCTCTTTCTCGCGACCACCGTCAACTACCTCGACCGTCAGGTGCTCTCCCTCACTTGGGACGAGTTTATAAAGCCCGAATTTCATTGGGATGAATCCCATTATGGGACGATAACATCCATATTTTCAATAGTTTATGCCGTGTGTATGCTTTTCGCCGGACGATTCATCGACTGGATGGGCACGAAGAAGGGTTACCTTTGGGCCATTGGAATATGGTCTGCCGGAGCTTGTCTCCACGCTCTCTGCGGAATCATTACCGAGAATGTCGTCGGACTGCACAGCGCTGCGGAGCTCATGCAGGCAACGGGAGATACGGCGGTGCTTATTTCAACGGTCAGCATGTATTGTTTCCTCGTTGCCCGCAGCGTGCTCGCGCTCGGTGAGGCCGGCAACTTCCCTGCGGCAATCAAGACCACGGCGGAGTATTTTCCGAAGAAAGACCGCGCGTTCGCAACGTCAATATTCAATGCCGGAGCGTCCATCGGTGCGCTCATTGCCCCGCTCACGATTCCGCTGCTCGCCAAGGCCTGCGGTTGGGAGATGGCTTTTATCATCATTGGAGTTCTTGGATTCATCTGGATGGGAATCTGGGTGTTTGTCTATGCCAAGCCGGAGAAGTCCAAGTTCGTAAACGCCGCCGAGCTCGAGTACATCGAGCAGGACAGGCTCATCGAGACGGAGCCTGTGGCGGCAGTTGAGACAGTTGTTGAGGCGACATCTGAAGACGGCGGTACAGAGATCGTCGAATCCGTCATTGAAGTGGAAAAGCCGGTGGAGCAGGCTTCCGCGAAAAAAATCTCCATCTGGCAGGCTCTGAAGTACCGCCAGACTTGGGCGGTCATCTCAGGCCGTTTCATGGCTGACGGCGTGTGGTGGTTCTTCCTCTTCTGGACTCCGTCCTACCTCAATTCCCAATTCGGCATAAAGACAACCGAGCCACTTGGCATGGCGCTGATTTTCACCCTCTATGCCATCACGATGCTCTCCATTGTCGGAGGTAAACTCCCGACCATCTTCATCAACAAGGCGATGAGCAGAGGCGGCAAGTTCGACCCATACTCGGCAAGGATGAAGGCGATGCTCATTTTCGCCATATTCCCGATATGTGTCCTTCTCGCCCAGCCCCTCGGCACTATATCCCCGTGGTTCCCGACCATCCTCATAGGCATAGGATGCGCCGCACACCAGTCCTGGTCAGCCAATGTCTACACGACTGTCAGCGACATGTTCCCGAAATCTGCGGTTGCCACAGTCACGGGAATCGGCGGAATGGCGGGCGGAATCAGCTCCATGATTATGCAGAAGTTCGCAGGCGAGCTCTTTGTCTGGTCTGACAAGGTCGGCCTCCGCTTCCTCGGTTTCGAGGGTAAACCTGCCGGCTACTTCATAGTCTTCTGCATCTGCGCTTTCGCCTACCTCATAGGCTGGCTCCTGATGAAATCCTTTGTTCCGCGTTACAAGGTCGTTGAAGTCGAATAGCTCGTCATAATAAGGTGATTTGAAGAGCCGTTTCCGTCACAATAAGGTGATTTGAATTGATGGTTGTATCATAATAAGACAGTTTGTCCTATCTGTTATATGCATAATAAGACGGTTGATAACACAGTTTTTATCAGAATAAGGTGATATTGTGAGAAATTTTCTTAATTTTGCAAAAAATCGATTATGGACAAGAGGACTTTGGAGACAATTCTTCTGGAACAGAAGCATGAACTTGAAGTCAAGGCGAGGACACGAAGATGCCGGCGAATGGAGGAATCGCTTGTTAACCTTGACAGTAATTTGGCACAAGTGGTTATTGGGGTCAGGCGTAGCGGTAAATCAACATTGTGTTTTAATGTGCTACATCAATCTGGAGTCAGGTACGCATATGTAAATTTTGATGACGAGCGTCTGGAAGGGCTCAGGGCAGCGGATCTTAACAATGTATTAGAGACATTGTATAAGATAAACGGGGAATTCACGCACCTTTTTCTGGATGAGATACAGAATGTCTACGGATGGCATCTGTTTGTCAACCGTATGCTAAGGCAGGGAATGAAGGTCGTGGTGACTGGATCCAATGCAAAACTGCTCAGCGGAGAACTTGCGACGCATATGACAGGCCGACACAACACTATAGCGCTGTATCCGTTTTCTTTCAGGGAATATTGCGAATACAAGGGAATAAATACTGAGCTCATGACAACTAAGGAGGAAGCTTTCCGTCGCTCAGCTTTCGATGAATATATCCGGAAAGGAGGCTTTCCGGAACTTCTGTCGGAAGGCGATAACAGACAGTATGTGGGCGCTCTTGTTGATGATATTCTTGAACGGGACATCAGGCAGCGCTATAAAGTTCGCTATTTCGCCGCGTTTGAAAGAATGGCTCATCATATCATGAATATGGCACCGGTGGTTCTTTCTCCGGCCGATTTGACTCAGACTTTCGGCTTTCAGTCTTCACAGACGGCAAAAAACTACATAAAATATCTTGAACAGGCTTACTTGCTTGTCGGGCTGAACAAATATTCGACAAAAAGCCGACAGAGGCTTACAGAGGAGAAGGCATATACTGTCGATGTCGCGGTTATGGACAACAGACCTGATGCCATGGCGGGCGAGAACATAGGCTGGAGGATGGAGACAATTGTCTATATCGAGCTTTGCCGCCGGTCAAGAACTGAAGGTACGGATATATACTATTACAAGAAGCATTCGCGCGCCAAGGAAGTCGATTTTGTGGTGTGCAGGGGTAACAAGATTCTTCGGATGTATCAGGTCGCATATAGCCTGACAAACGACAAGACCAGACTCCGAGAGATAGATTCTCTGGTGCAGGCGTCCAATGACACGAAATGCAGGGAACTATACCTTATCACAGACTTCGAGCGTGAGACCGTTGAAAAGGACGGCTGCAGGATAGAAATAATCCCGGCGTATGAATGGCTGCTGAGTTATTCTGCTGATAGTACAAAAATGCCATAATATTATTCTGCGCACAGAATAACCGGGCTAATAGAACCGGCAATTGTAGCGGGAGAGGAGGTCGATGGAGCTGAAGTTATCGGGATGGTCGGGACGCTTGCCGAGGATGAGGAAGTCGGTGAGGACGGCGACGGCGTCATGGGCATCGCGGTCGGAGTGCTGTGCGATGAGATACTTCACATAGCCATCCTTCAGGGCAGTCATGTTCCTTTCGAGCACGTCGTAGCCGATGACGTTCCATCCTTTGAGCCCATGTTCGCGCAGATAGTCGGCGACGAGGTAGATGCGGGAGTTGAGGGTCACGACGTTCGGACATCCGGTGATGGCAGTGAATGCGTCGTCCATCGCCTTGTGCGCCTCTTCAGGATTGTTCGGGTTTATGACGACGTTTCGCACCTCCGTCTCCGGGAAATGTGCGGTGAGGTAGTCCATGAATCCGCGGCGGCGTTCCTGCGACGGGTCAGACAGCCCCTTGACGTCGCGCTCGATTCTCACGAGATGGACGGTGCCGCGGTTCTCTTCCGCCGAGCCTGACATGAGCATGTCCGCGCAGAACGCTCCACTGTCATAGATAGGCTGACCGAAGTAGGCAAGATGGCCATAGACCCCGCTCACGCTCGTGTTCAATATGACATAGGGTATATCTGCCTCTTCCAACTCCACGGCCATTGTGCGTGTGGCGTCGAGGAACATAGGGGCTATTATCGCTCCGGAATAGCCCTCCTTTATGACCCTGCGGCACTCGGAGAGGAACGAATCGACGTCATATTGGTCATATAGACACTCCACGACGTTCACGGAGAAGCGGCCGGCATATTCCATCGCCTTTTCGACGCCTATGTGCGAAAGTTCCCAGAACTCGCCGTTCCTATATTTCGGAAACAGGACGGCAATCCTGTGTGATTTGTTCTTCGCCAGCATCGACGCATAGACGTTCGGCTGATAACCGAGTTCCTCGATGACTCTGAGCACTTTCTCCCGCGTCTTTTTCGACACTTCACCCCTCTCGTGCAGCACTCTGTCGACCGTACCGTTCGTGACTCCGGCGGCCCTTGCCACATCGCTTATCGTAATTATGGAATTCTTCATCTGTATCCGGCTGCATGTTAAAACATCGTGCAATATACGAAAAAACATCGATTTGTCGCAGATTGAGGGAAAATATCTCCGTGTTCGCACACGGAAACAGAAAAACATTGTTAAATTTGCAAATATATCTCCCGCGTTCGTGGGGAATTTTGTTTAACCATAATATATATAATTAATGATGATTCGAATGACTGAAAGCTGGCGGTGGTATGGACCTGATGACCCCGTGAGCTTGAGCTATATCAGGCAGGCTGGAGTGACCGACATCGTCCATGCCCTGCATCATATCCCGAACGGAGAAGTCTGGACCGTCGAGGAAATCAGAAAAAGGCAGGAACTCATCGCTGAGGCGGGGCTTAAATGGAGCGTTGTTGAGAGCGTGCCCGTGCATGAGCACATAAAGACTCGCGAGGGGGAATACCTCAAATATATAGAGAACTACAAGCAGAGCATACGTAATCTCGCCGAGTGCGGAATTCACATCATAACCTACAACTTCATGCCGGTTATCGACTGGACGAGGACCGATCTCCAATTCGAGATGCCTGACGGCTCGCGTGCGCTGCGGTTTGAGAAGGCGGCGTTCATGGCGTTCGATCTTTTCATACTCGGCCGAAAGGCGGCTTTCGACGAGTGGACTGAGGAGGAGATTGCGGTGGCGAAGGCCCGTTACGAGAAGATGGATAAGGCCGAGATTCAGCTGATTACAAGGAATATGATTGCCGGTTTGCCTGGAAGTGAGGAAAGCTTCACTCTTGAGCAGTTCCGTCAGGCGCTGTCCCGCTATGACGGGGTGACAGAAGAGCAGCTGCGCGAGAACCTCATATTTTTCCTGCAGCAGGTCTGCCCGGTAGCTGACGAGTGCGGCTCCGTGATGGTCATCCATCCCGATGACCCGCCTTACTCGCTGCTCGGACTGCCACGCATCCTCTCCACTGCGGAGGATTTCAGGAAACTGATTGCCGCTGTTCCGAACAGATCGAACGGGCTGTGCCTCTGCACCGGTTCGTTCGGAGTTAGGGCGGATAACGACTGTGTGGCCATGATGCGGGAGTTCGGTGACAGGGTCGGTTTCGTCCATCTGCGCACGACCAAGCGTGATTCCGAGGGTAATTTCTATGAGGCGAACCTGCTTGAGGGTGACGTGGATATGTACGGCATGATGAAGGCACTGCTTGAGGTCGAGCAGAGACGCGGGGTGAGTATTCCCGTGCGTCCGGACCACGGCCATCAGATGTGCGATGACCTTGGCCGCAGGTCCAACCCGGGTTATTCCTGCTACGGGCGCATGCGCAGCTTGGCTGAGCTTCGTGGCCTTCAGGAAGGTATAATCCGAAGTTAAAGGCTGAAGCGGCTTGCTGCGTTATGCTTCGTCGTCAAAATCCTCACAACCATTAGGTTGCTGCGGTTTTAACTCCTCGCAAGCCTTGCAATCCATCTTCATCTTTAACTTCGGTGGATAAGCTTTTGGTATGAGAAAATTTTAGATAGAGACTTTAGATAGAGACTTTAAACAGAGACTTTAAACAGAGACTTTAAACAGAGACTTTAAAATTACATAATAATATGACACAGAATCTTTTTGATGTAAAGGGCAGGGTTTTGGTGATGACCGGGGCCTGCGGCGTGCTCGGGAGCACGATAGTAAAGTATTTCGCGGCCCAGGGTTGCAAGGTGGTGCTGCTTGGCCGCTCAGCCGAAAAAGGGGAAAGACTCGTTGAGGAAATCAGCCTGTCCGGAGGCGAGGCGTGTTTCCTTACTACCAATGTGCTTGACAGGGACGTGCTGGAGAGCAACTATGAGCAGATTATAAGGAAATATGGCAGGATAGACATACTCATGAATGCCGCCGGAGGCAATATGCCGGCAGCTACGGTTCCGCCGGAGAAGACCATCTTCGACCTGGACCTTGACGCCGTGAAGCAAGTTGCCGAGCTTAATCTGTTCGGAACTGTTCTTCCGACTATGGTCTTTGCAAAGTCGATGGCAGAGAGCGGCAAGGGCTCAATCATCAACTTCGCCTCAGAGTCCGCTCTACGTCCGCTCACCCGCGTCGCCGGATATGGGGTTGCAAAGGCAGCTGTCGTTAACTGGACAAAATACCTTTGTGCGGAGCTTGCGCTCAAGTTCGGAGAGGGAATAAGGGTGAATGCGATTGCTCCGGGCTTCATCCTCTCGAACCAGAACCGCTCCCTCCTCACCAACGAGGACGGCTCGCTCACTCCGCGTTCTGAGACAATCCTCTCTCACACTCCTATCGGACGTTTCCTTGAGCCGGACGAACTTGTGGGCACGCTTCACTACCTCGCCTCCGACGCTTCAAAAGCAGTTACCGGAACCGTCTGCGTTGTTGACGGCGGATTTGACGCATTTTCGATTTAACCCTCGACTTTCTTCTATAAATCCTGCTTGATGTTTATTTAGCCGGTTTTATCTATATTTGTAAAAGTTTAATTATAAAACCACACATACAGACATTTATGATACTGAAATCTCTTGCGGTCTCAACCATTGCCGCGCTGGCCATATCGGCCTCCTTCTCTGTGACAGCCGGTGCTGTTTCCATAATCCCGGAACCACAGAAAATCACACAAACGCAGTCCGTACTTCCAGTTTCCGCGACTGAAATCAAGGTTTATGCCTCCACAGATGAGCTCAAGCACCTCGCCGTCACTTGGGCCGAGTCCATCAAAAAGCCATTTGTCGCCGGAGACTATTGGACAGAGACGAACTTCCACCGCATCGTTTCGGACGTTGTACTTCCGTCGGCCGTCCTTGAGAAGTCGGCCAAGAAGGCAGATGTGAAACTTTCCGTTGACAAGTCACTCGCTGAGGAACAGTATAGGCTGACCATTGACCCGAAAGACCGGATTGTCATCACGGGAGGCTCTGCAAAAGGCGTATGGTGGGGACTCCAGTCTCTTTCCCAGATTCTCATCGATAGCGCGTCCAAGGCCGAAGGCGGGCAGTTGAAACTCGCCGGGCTTGAAATCGAGGACTGGCCGGAGTTCGCGTACAGAGGTGCCATGCTCGACTGCTGCCGTCACTTCATACCGTTCGAGGATGTGAAGAAATACATAGATATAATGGCCTACCACAAGCTCAACACTTTCCACTGGCATCTCACGGAGGATCAGGGCTGGAGAATCGAGATAAAGAAATATCCGCTTCTTACGGAAATAGGCTCAAAGCGAGAGGACACTCTCGTCAACCATCTCCGGGAAAAGGAGGAGAACAGGGTGTATGACGGACATCCCCACAGTGGATTCTACACTCAGGAGCAGGCCCGTGAACTCGTTGCATACGCCGCTGCAAGGCAGATTACCGTGATTCCGGAAATTGAGATGCCGGGACACGCCGAAGCCGCGCTTGCCTCATATCCTTATCTCGGTTGCCGGCAGACCGGTTATGTCACGCTCCCTGTATGGGGCATAATCCCGGAGGTATTCTGCATGGGACGCGAGACGACTTTCAAGTTCTTCGAGGACGTGCTTGATGAAATATGCGAGATTTTCCCTGGCGAATACATCCACATCGGAGGCGACGAGTGCCCGCGCGACCGTTGGAAGGAATGTCCTGATTGTCAGAGGCGTATGAAGGAGGAGGGGCTTACAGAGGTTGGCCAGCTTCAGGGTTATCAGCTCAAGAGAGTTGAGAAGTACCTCAACGCAAAGGGTCGTCATATCATCGGATGGGACGAGATTCTTGAGTCCGGCGCCACTCCTACCGCCACTGTGATGTCCTGGAGAGGTCCGCAGGGAGGAGTAAAGGCTGCAAAGATGGGCAACAAGGTCGTAATGGCCCCGAACAACTATTTCTATCTCGACTACTACCAGACGGCAGATCCGGAGGCAAACAAGGAACCGCTCGGCATCGGAGGCTATGTCTCTCTTGAAAAATGCTGGAGCTTCGATCCTTTCGATCAGCTTACAGAAAAGGAGAAATCATACATCTACGGCATTCAGGCAAACACCTGGACTGAGTATATGCGCGGCATTGACCGTGTCCAGTTCATGGACCTTCCGCGTTTCTGCGCCCTTTCCGCAGTCAGCTGGCACAAGGATGCGCAGACCTATCCTGAGTTCCTTGCCAAGGTGAAGGATTCAATGCTCAAGCTCTATCAATATTACGGACTCATATACGCTCCATACGCATTTGAGGAGTAAGTCAGAAGCGGAGGCCGACGGAAAGAAGGCAGCCGGAGCGCCACCAGCGGCCCGGTGTGTTGTCTATTTCCATTCCGCTTTCCTCCTTGCTGCGGCGGTCGCGGCCTGAGTCTTTGATGAATCCCTTGCCTCCGAGATTGAGCGCCTGACCGTGTTTGAGTCTCCATGTGTAGCCGATGCCGAGTTCGCCGCTGTACCAGTTCGATGGGAGCGCGAAGTCGTGGTCAATCAAATCCACAGCGATGTGAGTGTCATCGGTCTCGCGGGGCGTGTAGTCAAGACGACTGCCCTTGCCGCGCGAGACTTTAGCCTTGCATCCAAGTTCGAAGAGGCCTCTGTGGGTGTGGAAAAACTTACTGAATCCGAGGGAGTATCTCGCGTTCTTTATAAGTTCATACGCATTCGCTGCGCTGTAACTCTGTTCGCAGCGGTTCCATTCCATTTCGTCGGTTATGACCCAGCTTTTCCGGTTGTTCCTGTCATTGATATAAATATTGACCGAGCAGTTGAAATGATCCTCCCGGTTAAGGTAACGGCCCGGAAGTGAAGAGTCAGTCACCCATGAATTGACTTCCGGAGACGAGTCGAAATGCTGCACAAACTCTCGCCCGGAATGACGCAGGCCGCTGTATTCAAAACTTAATGCAGCTCCGCCTCTTGCCATGTTTTCCATAGGAGCGGATATGGATAATCCCGTCCTGAAATCATGCGTGTAGTAGTTCCCCCTGTCATGGGGCTTGTTATAGTCTATGTCAAAGACCTTCTCAAGTCCGTTGCGATATTCTCCGTAGAGGCTGACATTTCCGATATCATCGTTGTACTGAAGAGAGAGACAGCCTCCCAGTGTATTCCCTTCGTATTTTCTCTCCCTTTCAGTGCTGCTGAACACCTCGTAGGTATATTGCCCCAGACCCTTCAGCAGGTAGAGCTTCTGCGGCTGGGAGGAGTCGTAGAGGATGAGGTTTGAAGTCTCGCGGTAGAGGCCGTAGATAAATCCTGTGGAGACGGAAAAATGTTTCAGAAAGATGAATGAGAGAGACGGTTTTATCTCAATCCTGCACATCCCTGCCTGTGGGCGCGGGTCAACCTTCTTTGCTCCCCGTCCGACATCGAGATCCATTGCGAGGCCAGCGTTCAAAAAGCCCTGCACGATTGGGGCAGATATGTCCGCCCACATTGCGTATGCCTGCTTTTGCCAATTTCCGCCCGTACTGTCGGCAATCACATACGGCATATCCCTCAACGGGTTGAATGTCGAGGCGAAGCGCACGCCGTTTTCGAAGGACTGCCTGAAACGGAAGTCCCCCTTGAGACGAAATCTTCCCACCTGCCTCTCTCCGTCGGCGTTGAAGAATATTCCCGTCTTTGTATCCGCATCCTGCGCCCTATGGAACGTTCCGGTCTCGAAGTCGGCTCCGAGCACGGCTTGCCCATAGCCTTCCGTTGGCTTGGAGCATTCCATGTCAGCGGCGTTCATCTGCCTTTCCTGCGCTGAGGCATGGATTTCGACAGCCAGCACCGGGATGAGAAGAAGTCTCGTGAGGCATTTTCTCACTTCTCGCGGAATCTCCCTCCGACAGCATATACACGAAATCTTATGTATCCTCATATTCTTCATTCCGACAGTGGTTTTTCGTTGATTTCAAAGTCTGCGGTCGAGTTGTTCGTGTCCTGAAGACGCACGCGCCCATCGGTAGAAGGCAGGGACTTCCTGCGCACGCTCAGTCCGGCATAAGTCCTTGCAACAGTTGCGAATCCCGCGTCAAGCTTCGGCGAGAACCGCTTTGTTTCCGTCGCTGTCTCGTTCTGAATGAGGTCAACTGCGTCTACCACATTGTCGTATGGCACTTTCAGACAGTTCCAGTACTCCTCATCTTCAAACGGATCCTGGAAGGTCTCAGGTAGAGTGACCTTCTCGAAGAGAGCAAATTCTTCCGGTGTCGCCTCTACGAGCACCATTCCTTGCCCGAACACGCTCGGCCGCCACAGATAGCCGTAGTCCGGCCAGAACGCCATCTCCATATTCTTCGCATTAAAGTCCGGGTATTTGTTCTCCGGGTCGTTCACATAAGCCTCGAAATCGGCCTCCGAGAGGTCCACAGGCGAATTCAGATTGTAGGCCGCATCCTTATTGTGCGGAGCCGCCATCGTGCAAATGACAAGCGTCTGCCCAGGCTGCATCACGAACGACTTTCCTTCGGCGACAATCTTCCAGACACTTTTAAGATAGACATTCTTGTAGTTTCCGGCTTCCTCTCCAGGCCATAGAGGTCCCGCCTCTCCGAAGCCGCCGTAAAACTCGTTCATCCCGATGTAGAGCTTGCCGATGTCCTGTGGCTTGGAAGAATTGTTGTAAATCGAGAAAAAAGTGTCGTTACGGTAGCTTCCGTTGTTTGGAGTGGTGGATCCGGCGTAGTAGAGTTCTTTGAAAATGACGGGATTCGAGGACACTGCAATGAGTTTTGTCTCCGGCAGCTGCGGCACGACCCCCAGATGCAGTCCCATTCCGCTTATGAAACCTGACAGGTAGAGCGGTTCCCCCTTCGTGTCAATATCGACCGATTCCGCTTCTTTCGCCGTGAGGCTCCCTGACACCGTCACAGTGTATTGCCCCGGCATTATTCTGCTCACCGCCACGACCCCGTCAGTCCCGCTTTCAAAATTATAGCCGAGTTGCTCGGTCGTGTTGGTCATAAGCACCGACAGGGGAGTCGAGAACGGCCTTCCGTTTCCGAACTCTCCATAGCAGAAGTGCATCTCAAAATCGCTGACGAACTGGTTTGGCGGCACCTCGTCCCGAAAACAGCCGCCAAGCAGCAAAGCCGACAGCACGAACCAAGTCAACGTCCGTATGTTACAAAAGCCTTTCATTTCCCAAATGTTTTACCTCCATCCTCGCCCTCAGAACTTGAACCACGCCTCAATCCCGAAGAACTGCGACGGGTTGCGCGAACTTGACCATGTTCCCGGATTCCTCTTGCTCTCCTCCAACGGGTTCGTGCGGAAGACATTGTTGAGGAAAAACGTGAATCCGAGATATTCCCCGATTTCCTTCGTTAGCCTCAAATTACAGAGCCACAGTGGTTTATGTGTTTCCTTGATGAGCCTGTTGTCCAGAATCTGCTTCTGAATGTCTTCGCTTATCGGGTCACCTTCCGCGAGTGCCGTGTATTTGAGGTTCGAGGCGCTTATGTATCCTATCGGATGGATGTTCTCCGTTCCGAGATATTCGTGTGTATCGCTCCAAATCGTCTGCAACGACATCGAGACGACGAATCCGATTTTCGGAATATTGTGTATCACCCTAAGGTTTGTCGAAAACCGTGAATAGCGGCTTCCGTTGCCGCTTGCGTAAACTCCGATGTCCTTATATCCCTTCTTCGGGTCCGGATTCTTCTGAAAATATGATTCGGTGGAGGAATATGAATCCGAGACCATATATGCTCCGGTCAGGACAAACGACGTGCGGATGGGCTTAATCTGCCCGAAGTCGAGGTCGAACTCCACGCCCTTTGAGTCGTTCACATTGTTGTTCAGCGGTTTGTAATAGCTCACTACGACATTTGTCGCGTCGCTGTATCTCAGCAAGGGATATGTCCCCTCACGCTCGATGCCCTCGTATTTCTTGAGTTCAAATAGTTGGAAGCAACTGCGGTCCGTGCCGAACGAATAACCGTTGCGCAGCAGTTCGCGGTAAGCCGTGACGCTCAGCCTCATGCCGGCCCACTCGAAATCGAGTCCGATTTCCGACTTGGAATTTCTCGCAATCTTGAGGCGGCTGTTGGAAGTGTCATAGACCTTGGTGGTAAGGACGCTGAGTTCCTGAGCCCCGCTTACTCCGGTCAGGCCGATGTTGCTGTAGTTCACAAAGTCGAAATAAGCTTTGTCGGGGTAGAGATAGACCAGCGGCGGAGCCTTGGCCGTTATTCCCCAGCCTCCGCGAAGTTTCAGCATCTTCGGGACAATTTCGAATGAGGCGTTGACTCGTGGCGAGAGGGCATTCATCATTTCGCTGCGTCCGGGCTGCACAAAGTCGAAGCGCAGACCAAGCTGTACTTTCAAATCCCTGTTCCACAGTGTTTTGGAAATGTTGTCCTCGGCGTAGAGCGAGAACTGGTTGAGGGCGGGAATGTCGGTGTAAGGGCGCATCCTCAGTCCGCTTGACGGAGGCATGAGCGGGTCGAAAACCTTGCCTTGCCCGAAGTTCACGTCCGTTTTCCACTCCGCTCCGCCGATGATGCGGTTGCCTATGCCCCAGAACTCCGTGAACATGCTGGCCACCACCTTTGCAAAGACATTGAGCGGTTTTCCGTAGGTCGTCATCTGCGTGAGGAACTCGTAGGGGAGTATGTTTGTGGATGCCTCGTGGCCAGGCGCGTCGGTGTTGGTCAACTTGTTGCCGAGATTGTCATAGACCGGACCGCCGACGTTTGCCGCCACAGTGCCGTCTGTCATTGCCGAGGTCACCATATAGCCGAAATTGCCCTTTATTTCCTGAGTGTAACCCGTTTGCTCCGCGTAATTTGCGGACAAATTGAACTTTAGGGATTTCAGGAAAGATAAGTCCGCCTGCCAGTTGATGTTCGTGTTGAACTTGAAGCCCATGTTCTCCGCCGAGCGCTTCCTCTGATACTTCACGTCTGTCGGGTCGAGTTTCTGGGCATCAAGATCGGAATAGAATCCAAATCCGGTGGTGGTCCTCAACTTTTCTGCGAAAGTCTTGGAATAGAGCAGGTTTGCCGTGATTCGGCGATATTGCTGATAGGGCCTGCGTTCATCGGCGAGAGAAGATGCGTAGTCGAAGTCGGCACTGAGTGCGCCGCCCTTCTTCCCGAGTGCAAAGCCCTTGCTGACAGAAGCTTGGGTGAGTGTCGGGTTTATCTTCGTCCTGATTCTGAATGGATATTCGCCTGCCTTCGGATTCACGATTATGACTCCGGATGTGAGGTCGCCGTATTCGACGGAAGGAATGCCCCTTATGACATCTACCGATTCGACATTGTCTACCGAAATCTGTCTCAAATCCACTCCCGAACCTGCTGTAGAGGAATAGCCGGAAGTGAGCGTACCGCTTGTCGCTGTGTTGCCTACCTGGAGATTGGCATTATTGGAGACCGGTGCCCCGTTCACGATGATGGATGTTCCGAGGCTGTTCATCGCGTCCGTTCCCACCTGCCTGATTGTCGCCTTGCTGGCGGAGGTGAGAGAGGGATTGGAGGATAGCTGTCCTGGAAGGAGTTCCATTATATCGCTCAGGGAAGTGGCCTGAAGATGGTCTATGGCCGTGCGCGAGATGCTCGATGCCGTGGATGCCCCCACTGCTCCCGAGCGTGCCGTCACCACGACGTCGTCAAGTCTGAACGAGGATTCGACCATCAGGACGCTCACCGGGGACATCCCCGCGCTCACCCTGACTTCGACTTCATAGTCCAACATGCCAATCATTTGTGCGGAGAATTTCCACTTCCCTTCGGGCACTCCTTTCAGCACCGCCCCGCCGTCAGTCTCGCTTGCGGCATAGATTCCGCAGTCCGGAAATCCCACGACGACCCCTGCCAGAGCTTCACCGCTTTCCTTTGAATTGACGAACACCCTAACATCAACTTTACTCGGAGCCGCGGCCGCAAGGCAACCGGCAACTCCGAGTAAAATCATAACGGATATTATAAATCTCTTTATCAGCATCAAATTATTTTACGCAGCGGACAGGCAGCGCGATAACAAAGTCACCTTGAGTGATTTTCGGAAATGTATCATCACCGTCTTCAATGTATTTTGCTTTAGGTGCTTGTGTCTTCTTGTCGACACCTTGTGCTCCATACCATAACGTCGTTATCGAAGGGGTTGCATATACAACAGCAGAGTTCGCTGTTGAGTATGTGAATTTTCCGGTAGGGGCGAGTCCTAAAGTCTTGAATAAAGCGACAGCTGTATTATATTGTTCTCTTGTGTATGTGAAGTCTCCTTCAAGCATTCCCATATCATCCATCATTAGCTCTGTTTCATATGTGTCGATGATGTTGAGAGAAACTTCCTTGATTTTTGCGAAAACCACATCATTCGGCAGGCTCCAACCCTTAGGGCAAGGAGTGTTCTCGGCAACGGTCCAGTCAGCGAAGCCTTTGCTTTCCGGGCTCCAATCCTTGTCGTAGAACTCGTTCACCTTTGTATCGTTACCTGATGCTACAGGAAGGATTTTTCCCCACTGGTAGAAATATCCTGCATCTTCCTTGCTTTTCGCTCCGATGTTTCTGTCAAGCATTTTGAATCCGAAATCTTTAGTGAAGTCAAGCACTTCATACCGTGCAATCTGTCCCTTGATGGTGAGCTTGCAAGTTGCAGAAAGTTCGCCGGCTTTAGCCGTGATGGTGACAACTTTTTCTTTTTCCTCGATGTCTTCAACAGTCAGTGCGAGCTCTCCCTTTGGGGACACGGTCACGAGTTCCGGGTCGCTTGAAGTCCATTCCACAGTCACTCCATCCAGAGCATTTTCAGGCGTCGCGCTCACAGAAAGTTCAGGAAGGTCTTCGTCAGTGAAGACAGTTTTCTCCGCAGGAGTTACGGTGAGAGTTTTGGCACCCTCTTCTTTGTTGCAGGCAACAACAGCCAGTGCAACGACTGCAATGTAAGCAATCTTTTTCATTTGATAAAAATTTTAGCCGACCCAAAGGTCTAATAATTAAACACATAAATCCACTTGTGATACGACATTCCGAAAGGGAGCCTATCATTTGTAAATTTCAAACCATACAAATTTATAATTTGTCAGTGTCAATTCCAACACATTCCCCGAAAAATTATATATAATTTGATGAAAGCCCAAATCTGACTGCCTCCGCAATCATTCGATTCCCTTTATGCGACGCATCATCCGGACTACGCTTTCGAGGTGGGAGATGTCTCGGCGCTGGCTGTCGACGACTTGACGGAGGGTGAGGATTTCTTCGCGGAGCTTCGACAGGCGGGCTTCGTAGTCGTCGCGCATGTCGTTGTAGCGCCGGTTTGCCTTGTCCATAAAGCCTCCGTTGAAGCCGTAGCCCACCGCCTCGTCCTCAAGGGCGAAATCCTGGTCTTTCCAGTTCCAGGAGCCGAGCAGAAGGTAGCCTATGCCTATGTCGAGCACCTCAGAGATGCGCAGGACTATCGGGTTTATTATGGCTGTCGTTCCTACTTCTATGCTGCGGTAGTGGGTCATTGATATGCCGCAACGAGTGGCGAGTTCGTGTTGCGTGTATCCGCGGATTTTTCTTATTCTTCGGATGTTTTCTTTGATGGAATTGTTGTCCATATAATCTGGCGTTAGTTTCAGTCCGCCAAATATAGGTCATAAGACAATACGAAAACAGCAAGTAATTGTTGCGAATCACAACTATTACTTGCTGTTTCAGCACTTTTTAAAGGATTTACCGGGATTTTACTGGATTTTCGAGGACATGGGGCCTACTAAAAAGTCCCGAAGGGACCGCGCCGGGGCGCGAGATACCCCTAATAGGGGTCGCAGACGTCAGTCTGCGGGGGGTAGGAAGTCCAAAGGAGGGGGAACAAAAGACTTTTTGGTCACCCTCATGGAGCGAAAAGACAGTGAAATCCCCCCTATTCGCAGCGGAGTGTCACGGTAGCCTTCCGCAGCCCCTTTGCCGTAACGCTGACATTCATCTCTCCAGATAGCTGCCCGCTGCGGACAATCACCGTCAGCTGCCCGCTGAAAAGGTGCATCTGCGGGAGTTGGAAGGGCTCAAGGCAGGTCGGGTCTCCGTTGGCAATGGCCTCGAACGAGCCTGCACCTCCTACGTTCACCTTAACGAGCCTGCTGTCTGCCGGCACCGTATTCCCCTCGCGGTCAACAACGCTGACATTAAGGTAGCACAACTGCTCGCCGTCGGCCTTGAGAACCATCGTCTGCGGGGCATCGGATGCAGGGAAAGTGCTGCCGTCCACCGACTCAGGTCCTGTGTAGGGGGTGAGTTTCAGCGCGTATGGCTTGCCTGCTGTGCGGACAACCTGTTCCGCTGCCGGTTTGCCATCAGGGCCGTACGCCACCACCTTCAGTTCACCGCTCTGGTAAATAACGTCCGGCCAGATGAGCCTGAAACGGCGCATCAGTTCAGTGTCAGACGCTATAGGAGCCGGATGTGTCGGGTCAGCGGAGACCCCGGACGGCGCGGCCTTGACCGCAATTCCCTGGCTTACGCCGTTCACGAAGAGTTCCGCCTTATCAAAAGAACTGTATGCCACAACAGGGATGTTCTCTCCCTCATGTCCAGGCCATGTCCAGTGCGGGACAAGATGGAGAGTAGGCGAGTCTTTTCTCCACTGACTGCGGTAGAGCCAGAAACGGTCTTTCGGAATGGACGCGAGGTCGATGATACCGAAAACCGAGGAGTGGTTCGGCCATGAGTCGGTGTCGTAAGGGGTCGGTTCCCCGAGGTAGTCGAATCCCGTCCAGACAAACTGTCCCGGCATCCACGGGTAGTCCTCGTCGGCGGCGAAGTCCGTGTCCGGGATGTTAGACCACGGGCAATAGTCCGTGTCGTAGGATGATGACTGGTGGTCCGGATGTCTCATGTATGCCCCGAGAAGAGCGTCAATGCCGTGCACTCCCTTTTCGGAAGGCAGATGATAAACGCCCCTTGAACTCACCGTCGATGCCGTCTCGCTTCCGAGTATGATGTTTTGAGGCAATTTCTCATAGGCCTCCACGAAGCGGCGCGGCTTGTAGTTGAATCCCGGCACGTCCAGCTGCGCCGCAAAGCCGTGGATCACCACCGCGTCGAACTGGTCCATCCCACAAGTCACAGCCCTCGTGGGGTCTTCCCTGTGACAGATCGACTGGAGCCATGCCGCTGTTCTGTACCCTTCCGCGGACCTCTGGGTAGGGACCTCGTTTCCGATGCTCCACATTATGATGGACGGACTGTTTCTGAAATGCCGCACCATATTCACGACATCCTTCTCCGCCCAATCCTCAAAGAACCTATGGTAACCGTTCTGACACTTCGCCACTTCCCATTCATCGAATGTCTCCGCCATCATCATCATTCCCATCTCGTCACAGAGTTCAACGAGATCCTCAGCAGGCATATTGTGAGATGTCCTTATGGCATCACAGCCCATTTCCTTCAGCAACTCAATCTGATGCTTCAGCGCCGACCGGTTCACCGCTGCCCCGAGAGGCCCGAGGTCGTGGTGCATGCAGACTCCGCGAATCACCCGTCTTTCTCCGTTGAGGAAAAATCCCTTGTCTGCGATGAATTCAGCGGTGCGTATTCCGAATCGCACCGAACTGTTGTCAATGACGGCTCCGTCCTTAAGAATCTTCACCATTGCCGTGTAGAGCGCCGGATTCTCGGGCGACCACAGTTTAGGAGCATTCACGGTCAGATTTTGCCGGACGGCCTCGCCGTGGCATACCGCACGGCTGTCGGTACGCCTCGCAACGACATTTCCTTCTTCGTCAAGCACTGTCATATCAAGTTCAAATGTCTCCCCTTCTTTCGCACCGTCGATTTCCGTAGATATGCTGACGGTAGCGTATTCCTTTTCAACGTGAGGCGTCCTCACGAGCATTCCCCATACGGGAATATGAACCTGCGGCGTCTCAATCAGACGCACCTTGCGGTACAGCCCGGCGCCGGGATACCAGCGAGAGGAGAAAGACCGGTTTTCAAGAAGAACGGCAATCCTGTTACTGCCCTCGCGAAGCGCCCGGGTGATGTCGCAGTGGAAGGCATTGTAGCCGTATGGCCATTCGCAGACCTTCTCTCCGTTCACGAAAACCTGCGCCTCGCTCATCGCCCCATCAAAGAGCAGTTCGAAGCGGCGTCCGTCTATATTTCCGATGTTTATATCCGTCCTGTAGCAGCCCTTGCCCATATAAGGCAGTCCTCCGCTGCGTCCTGTCTTTTCCGACGGCACTGTTTCCCCGTTTTGCGTCACCGCGACAATCTGGAAGTCATTCGTCTTGTCGAAAGGTCCGTAAATGGCCCAGTCGTGTGGCACCTTCACCTTCTCCCATCCGGAGACAGCCTCCGTCTCGTGGTCCCGACGGAACTCCCAAACATTCAGAGTTTTCTCACTGCGAACTTGTCCCGCAAGCGGTAGGACAGCACAAACCGCCGCCATAGTTGTCAAAAATCTGTTACCCATAAATTCAAAATTGGTTTTGTCAGCACGGCAAAATTACCATTAATTTCCGAACGCACCTATAAGAAAATATTTAATTTTTTTTTTAATTTTGCGATATGTGCTCGCTGAACGCGAGCTTTGTTACCGAATGAAACTGATGTTATACCTCTTTCTTATATTATTCGCTGTCGTTGAGTTTGCGGCAGCGGGTTTTATGTTTGCGAAACATCGGCGGCAGCCGGACCGTTCCAGGCTATTCATCGCAATATTCTTCCTTCTGTCCGCACTGAGCGCCGTGTGTATATTCGTGGAGAAGATTACGGGGCATGAATATGTCGGTGGCACCATAATGGATATGGATTATGTCATTCTCGGCTTTGTTGTCTACTTTCTCTTGTTGCTCTATCCGATAGAGGTGCTTCGCCCGCATTGGATGACATGGAAACGGAGTCTGAAGCTTCTCTCCCCATGGGCATTCCTCGTTCTGTGTCTTGTCGCGGTAAATATCTTCAAACCATTGGAGCTCTATTCCGCTTCGGAGATTCTTCCGAACATCGGGAGCACGGACGTGTTTCTGCGTGTTCTTCTTTCTCTGATATTCATTCCCTACGGGCTGTGGACCTGCTTTATGCAGTACAACTGGAGGGAAAGTAGTGCCCCCAGGCAACAACTGAGGGGCATCGTGGGGCTTTCGATGATTATGACGGTCACATTCTCCTGCACTTGTATATTCGATGCCAGATGGCTGGAATATGTGCACATATTCCTCTATCTTCTGTTGACCTACAGTATCCTGCGCCTTGAGCTCGTTGTTCGTTTCCGTGTTCCGAAGAGTGCCGTGCAGGAAACGGAAACTGAAGATGCAGGGGGCGAAACGGAAGATGCCGCTCCGGTTCAGCCGGTGAAGAGCCAGGCGGCGGAAGAGGATGGTAAGCAGGCCGGCGTGAGTTCTGTGGCGCCTGTCATTGCCAGGCTTGAAGTGATCATAAGGGAGACGGACGTCTGGCAGAATCCGGATATGAGTGTGGGTGAGCTGTGCAATCTTGTGGGCACCAATGCCAATTATCTCCAGAAAGCCATCAAGGAGATGGGCTGGCAGTCCTACTCTGATATGATTAACCGCAAGAGAATCGATTATGTCTGTCAAGAACTCTCGACAGGCGAAGTGAAAAACATTCAGGATGTGTTTTATAGAGCAGGCTACCGCTCCCGTGTCACCGCGTGGAGAAACTTCACCGCAATCACCGGTGTTTCTCCGGTCGAGTGGGTGTCCGAGGGTAAAGCCTCTGGAACTGATGTGCTTTCATGACCGGGACAGGTGCTGTGTGATGCTTAAAAATGCCCGTTTTTGATTTTGAAACATTGTTATTATCGGATTTGCAACCACCTGTAGCATTTATTTTTCTATATTTGCCGCGTTTTTGACTCGAAAACCATTTTAAATTTATAGTACAATGAAAAAGTTTATCTTAGTTCTTGCAGCTACAGTCCTTGCTGCCGTTGCAGTCAGCGCACAGCCACGCGCAATCGGTGCCCGCTTCGGTTGGGGCGCAGAAGTTTCTTATCAGCATTCTCTTGGCGCTGATAACATGCTTTCAGCAGAACTTATGTTTCCAGCTTTCTATGGTATTGGTGCAGCTGCAACTTATGACTGGCTCAACCCGTTCAACACTGTCATTCCTTGGAATCACAAGGGTGAGTGGAATTGGTATATGGGTGTCGGCGGTGGCTTAAGCTATATATTCCGTAGCCATATTGATGTAGGTGTAGCTGGTCGTATTGGCGTTGAATATGATTTCTGGTTCCCGCTTCAGCTTTCTTTGGACTGGCGTCCTGTAATCGGACCTGGTATTAGGACTGGCGAACTTGGCGATTATGATAGCCGTTTGTTCTTCTCAGGTTACGGTCTCTATGCTGGCGCAATCAGCCTCGGTGTAAGATACAAGTTCTAAAAACAACTTGCATATCAGTTAAGAGGGATGGTCGAGCGATTGACCATCCCTCTTTTGGCACTTGCTTTGTGCGTTTTCGTCCGGCTTTGAAAATGTTGTGAACTATATGAAAATGAAACCATTTGTCGCAGCGCTCGCTGTTGTTGCGTCGCTCCTGTCATTCTGCTCTTGTGAAAAGGAGGGCGTCAAGCTTTTTGACGGAAATTATTCATTCAAGACCAGCGGCATTCTGACGATTGAGAGAACCGCTAAAGTTTCGGAATCGGACGCATCCGCAGAAATTCCCGCCAGGATTTCTGACAGCGGAAACACCGGGTGGCCGGACATAGACCTTCCGGACCTTCCGGACGTGGACTTCCCTGACGGAAACCGCACGTTCAGACTGGCGCTCACTTCAGAGTCCGGCCAGATGAACGTCATAAAGACAGGGGATAACTCGGTGATTGTCACCATGAACGTTGTCGGCGGTGATGCCTTTGTCTTCAGCGGAAAGGCAGAAGGGAAAGTCTTGACTCTTGACCCTGCCGTGCGCTTTGTCAGTTTCAGGGACGGGGCAAACACCGTGAGTCTTGAGATCACCGTCTCCGGGACCGCTGAGAAACACGACGATGTGGCGATTTTTACGCTTGAATATACGGGTGGCGGGGAGACGACGCTATATGACTACAAGATTCTCGCATCCGAGGTCAAATGTGTGGCTAAGTTGAACGAGGACTGATGACTTTAGATATGCGTGCATTTGGAAAAGTATCCGCCGCTGCGTTGGCGGCGTTCGCCGGCCTCGTACTGCTTTCCGGCTGCAACGGAGGCAAGTTCAGCGTGAATTTCAGAAAGAAAGAGACAGTGAGGCAGCCCGTGAAGGTCAGGGTCGAGGCAGTCGGGTCGGCATCGTCGGCTACCACAAAGACTTACATCGGGCGCGTCGAGGCGTCGAAGAGCGCGACTGTGCTCTCTCCGTTTCCTGCAAAACTTGAAAAGATTAACGTAAGGCAGGGACAGGACGTTCGTGCAAACCGGCAGGTTGCAAAGGTCTATTCTTCAACTGTTGACAACGCCCTCAGTTCCGCCCGGGCCACGTTGCGTCAGGCTCAGGATGCCTACGACCGCCTTCAGGCCGTGAAGGACAACGGAAGCGTGCCACAGGTGAAGATCGTTGAAGTGGAGACCGCGCTCGCACGCGCCAAGGCGGCGTTCAGTTCCGCGCAGAAGGCCGCCTATGACTGCTCCGTGAAAGCTCCGTTTGCGGGAACAGTCAGCGAAGTTTTTTGCGAAGAGGGCGAAGATATCTCCATAGCCCAGCCGATAGTAAAGATTGTGGATCTGCACTCACTCGAAATCAGCATATCCGTCCCGGAGACCGAAATCTCCTCATGCTCCGTAGGCTCGTATGCCGATGTAACGGTGACTGCCCTTTCCGACACGCCAGTCCGTGCCCGCCTCGTCCGTAAGGGCGTTGATGCTTCGGTCGTTGCCCACAGCTACGACTGCCGGCTCTCTCTTGAAACTCCTCTCAAGAACCTTATGCCCGGAATGATTTGCAAGGTCGTTTTCCGTTCAGTTGCGGGCGGTTTCGAGACTCCGGTCATTCCGGCCTCAGTCATCCGCACCGACAAGACAGGACGCTATGTCTGGACGGTTAGCGGTGGCAACATCGTGGAGAAGAAATATGTCACCACAGGGGATTTTGCCGGCAAGGGCGTGAAGATTCTCTCCGGACTTGAGGCTGGCGACAGGCTGATTGTCGATGGCGCCGCGAAGGTCAGCACGGGGATGAAGGTGGAACCCGTCACGGAGTAAGGGATTATGGAACAGAAGAAAGGAATCGTGTCGAGTCTCGTCCGAGGGGCGATTGAGCACAATAACATAGTCAGACTCTTTCTTTTCCTGCTCATCGGTGGGGGAATCCTCGGTCTTGTGAATATGAAGAAGGACGAGTTCCCGACATTCGAGATTAAGCAGGGACTCATCGCTGCCGTCTATCCGGGTGCTGACGTCCATCAGGTTGAGGAGGAAGTCGGCAAGCCTCTCGAAAAGCTCCTCTTCTCGATGAAGGAAATCAACAGGAAGGGCACCAGGGTCGTCAGCAAGGACGGCATCTGCTATATCTATACGGATCTCACTACTCCGGCCGACAAGAAGAACGAGGTCTGGTCTAAGATTCGTCTCCAGCTGAACACGTTCAAGCAGACTCTGCCTCCGGGCGTTCTCGCGATTGTCGTTCTCGACGACTTCAGCGACCTCACATCCGTCCTCATAGCCCTCGAATCTTCGGACAAGGGATATATGGAAATGAAGGAATATGCCGACGACCTCTCCGACCGTCTGCGCACCATCCCCGAACTCGCGAACGCGAAGATAATCGGAACGCAGAGCGAGGAGATTGCTGTGAATGTCGATATGGACCGTCTTGCAGCCTACGGAATATCCCCGACATCTCTGATGATGGAATATCAGACGGCAGGACTCCAGGCTCTCGGAGGCACGTTCACGACGGATTACACATCCTCTCCGGTACATATTCAAAAGACCATCACCGACGAACAGGAACTCGCCGACAAGATAATATGGTCTTCCACCGACGGACAGTCCCTCCGCCTGAAGGACGTCGCCACCATCGAGCGTCGCATCAAAGACCCGACTTCGCTTGTCACCTACAACGGCAACACGGCCATCGTCATTTCCATCGAGATGCGTCCGGACAACAACATTGTCGCATTCGGCAAGGAGGTTGACCGCGTGCTCGCCGAATTTATGGCAGACGCTCCCGACAGCCTGAAAGTCTCGCGCATCACCGACCAGCCCAAGGTTGTGGGCGACTCCGTGTGGTCCTTTCTGCGCGACCTCGTGATTTCAATGCTCGTAGTCATCTTCGTGATGCTCATGCTCTTCCCGATGCGCTCGGCGCTGATTGCCTCCTCTGGAGTGCCGGTCTGCACGGCCATCGCCATAGCCCTGATGTATTTCTTCGGCATCTGCCTGAACACCGTCTCTCTCGCTGCACTCATCGTTGTTCTGGGAATGATTGTGGATGACTCCATCATCACTATGGACGGTTACATGGACCACCTCTCTCGCGGAATGTCACCTCTGGATGCTGCCACGGCCAGTGCCCAAGAGCTCTTTTCACCGATGTTCATGGCAACCTTCGCCATCAGCGCGATGTTCTTCCCGATGACAGGCATCATCACAGGCTACCTCGGGGACTTCGTCTCCACTTTTCCATGGGTGATTGCCTTCTCGCTGATGACCTCGCTCGCATACGCCGTACTCGTCGTCCCGTCACTGGAGGTCAGATTCATAAAGACCGTCCATAAGGAAAGTCAGGGCAACATCATAACCAAGTTCCAAAACGTCCTGTTCAACGCTCTTCAGAGGGGCTATGACTTCATGCAGGACAAGTGCTTCAAACACCCTGCGCTCACGATTTTCTCCGGAGTCGCCGCCATCGCCCTTGGACTTCTGATGTTCTCTCGGATGAATATCCAGCTTATGCCTATGGCTGCCCGTCCGGTATTTGCCGTAGAGGTCTATCTCGACCCGACCGCAGGCCTTGACAAGACCACTGAGGTGGCGGACTCCCTCGCAAATATGCTCCGCCGGGACAGCCGCATCACCTCCGTCACCGAGTTCATAGGAACGGGCACACCGCGTTTCCACTGCACCTATTCCCCGATTCTTCCGGGCAAAAACGTCGCGCAGCTCATCGTCAACACTAAGTCCAACCGTGCCACAGAGGAGTTTCTTAAGGAAAATGAGGACTACTACGAGCATCTCTTCCCGGAAGCTGTCATCCATGTCAAGCAGATGGACTACCAGGGGGTCTCCACTCCTGTCGAGGTTGATGTCTTTGGCGAGGACTATAATGATATTCAAGCAGTTGCGGATTCTATGAAAGCCTATATGGCCGGTCTTGACATGCTCAAATGGGTTCACTCCGACGCTGACTGGTTCACCCCGTCCGTCTCCCTCGAACTCGACCATGACGAGGCCATGCGCATGGGCGTGAACCGCACCCTGATGAACCTCTCGCTTGCCGGGGAGATGAACGGACTGCAACTGACTTCGCTCCGTGAGGGAAACAATGTGATTCCGGTGAATCTCTACTCGGACAACATCAACTCACACTCCGCCTACGAGGACATCTCCAACGCCCTCGTCCCGACGGCCATGCCGGGCGTTATGGTTCCCGTCCGTCAGGTGGCCACCGTCACTCCGGAGTGGGAGCCAACCTCTCTCACCCGCATCGACGGCAAATCTGCCATAGTGGTCGGAGCCGACATGAAGTTCGGAAAGAGCCAGCCGACAGCTGTCAGGGCCATAAAACGATACCTCAAGACAGCAGACATTCCGGAGGGTGTCACGGTGAAATTCGGCGGACTCAACGGCGTAAATAACCAGATGGGACCGGAAATCGCCCTCTCGTTCATCGCTGCCGTGATGATTCTGTTCTTCTTCCTGCTCTTCCACTTCAAGAAGATTTCCCTCGCCGTCCTGACCCTCGTCCTGAGCACCCTTTGCCTCTTCGGAGCTTTCTTCGGCCTCTGGATCTTCGGTCTCGACTTCTCAATGACCGCCGTCCTCGGACTCATTTCCCTCGTCGGCATCATAGTCCGTAACGGAATCCTGCTGTTCGAGTACGCCGAGGAACTCCGTTTCGAGCATGGCATCCCCGTCAAGGAAGCCGCCTCCCTCGCCGGAAAGCGTCGTATGCGCCCAATCTTCCTCACCTCCTGCACCACAGCCCTCGGAGTGCTCCCGATGATAATCAGCGGCGACCTCCTCTGGATGCCTATGGGAGTTGTAATCTGCTTTGGCACAATGCTTTCCGTTATCCTCATCACCCTCATAATGCCCGTCTCCTACTGGCAGATTTTCCGTAGTGCCGACAAAAAGAACCCCGCCCCGTCCCCCGAAATCCCGATGTCAGGCGAAAGCGCGGTCATCAAATAAACAAACTCATTATGACTATATATAATTATGAAACCTTCAAAAAATAACCTGCATCATCTTTCTCATTCTTTTCGGTCTATATTTATTTTCTCATCAGTCGTGTACCTCCAGTACACTCCTTCTTCCAAAAGAAATCTATACTCGAAAATAATTGACAAATCTGAAGCAGTTTATTTTTTTCATGTTTCTATGGGAAAATACGGCTCAGCATTCCGAAGACTCGTGGCCACCGCAGCGGCTGTCGCCCTCTTCGCGACTCAGCTTCCGCCCGACGTCGCCGCCCAGTCCGCAGTTCCGCCATCTTGCGATGTCGGGGGGCGCTCGCTGACGCTCGCAGACTGTCGCGAAATGGCCATGCAGAACAACGCAGCCCTAAACAACGCCTCCCTTGACGTCCGTGCCGCATGGCTCCGCAAGCAGGAAGTTCTCTCTGAGTATTTCCCCCGCGTCTCGGCCACCGCATTCGGCTATTGGGCCATGAATCCCCTTCTCGAAATCGGCGTAACCGACATCCTCGGCAATAACGACTTGGCATGGAACATTCAGAGTGAGATTGAGTCCTACGGCTCCCTCTATGGCATCAACACCAAATACAAGTCTTTCAAGCAGGGCTACTCCGCATCCCTCATGGCACTCCAACCGGTCTATGCCGGAGGCCGCATCGTCACCGGCAACCGTCTCGCCGCCCTCGGAGTCGAAGCCGCACAACTTCAGAAAGACATCCGCCACCGCGAGACCATTGAAGCCGTTGACAGTCTCTGGTGGCAGGTAGTCTCGCTCTCGGACAAGATAGAAACTCTCGACTATCTCGACGGCACCATCGACACTCTCTACTCCAGCCTCTCGGCGGCAATCGGCTCCGGC
>ERZ780141.571-NODE-571-length-27143-cov-4.460351_pt1 | contig 27143 bp, 19 predicted proteins | sample MGYA00433080_ERZ780141 | MGnify/ENA primary metagenome ERZ780141 (study PRJEB29588, sample SAMEA2154047) | human gut metagenome | biome: human gut; feature: human-associated habitat; material: faeces | place: Denmark | collected 2008/2010 ... | reverse complement strand
CTCAGATTTTATTGCTACCTTTGCCATGTCTTGTTACGATTTACGCTTGTTTTAAATTGCAACACTAAGATAGGTGAAAAATCTGACATGGCAAAATCCTGAGCAACTTTTTGTTGCTCAGGAACTTATAAATAAAGTTAAATCAAAGTGTTGCGGAATTAAGGGATAACACAAATAGAAGAGAGATTATGAAAAAGTTTTTTATGTTTGCTTTGATGGTCCCGGCATTTATCGGATCATTGATTTCATGTTCAAATGCCAAAATGACGGCTCAACAGTTAGAAGGAAAATGGAATATTGTAGAAGTAAAAGGTGAAAAAGTAACAGCAGAAAATACTCCTTTCATGGAATTCGACATGAAAGAAAACAAACTGCACGGCAATGCGGGATGCAATATTTTCAATACATCGGTAACAGTAGATGAAAAGGATGCTTCAGCTCTTTCCATCGCTCAGGGAATGACTACGATGATGGCCTGCCCGGATATGGATACTGAGACAAAGATTCTGCAGTCTTTTGAATCGGTGAAAGGCGTAAAAGCCGGTGCAAACGCCAACGAAGCTCAGTTGGTGGATGGTGAAGGAAATGTGGTATTTCTGTTGAAGAAATAAATTTAGTTGACAAGTTGACGAGGGGACAAGTTGACAAGGCTCGTTTTCATATCTCCTTGTCAACTTGCTCACTCGTTTCCTAGTTTATTCGTTATAATCCGGATAAAGTAAATACTTTTTACGCATTTCTTTATAAGCCTTCAATTCCTCTTGCCAGGAAGCCTTTATTTCCTCTTCCGAAAGTCCGTCGATAATCTGCTGACGGAGCTTGTCAGTCCCAGCCAACAGGTCAAACCATTTGGCACGCGAGAAGAAAAAGTCGGCATTCTTTCCCGTCTTCTGGTAAAAGTCTATGACAAAACGCAGGGTCAAACCTCCTTCAAAAGGATATTCCTGTAAGTTAATCCCATAGCAGAGCTTGTCTTTCTGCAACGGATTGGTATCGAAGCCCGGCAGTGAAACGGGAGTAAACGTATAGTCTCCATATTTCTTATCCGGATAACCGATCACCTGAAAAGGATGATAGGTTCCACGTCCGATACTGAACGGTGTCGCTTCGAAGAAGCAGAGTGACGGATAAAGCCGGATAGCTTGATCGTTGGGCAAATTGGGCGAAGGCTTGATCGGTAACCAGTACGGATCACCATGTTTCCAGTTTTCGACCTTGACAATATGCAGATTGCAGGATTTCTTTCCGGTCTTCAACCAGCCTTCTTCGTTGATCATCCAGGCTAATTCACCAACTGTCAGGCCATGCAATAAAGGAATCGGATCAACTCCGACAAACGACTTGAATTTATCTTGCCGGATTGGTCCGTCTACAAAGTCATTCGGATTCGGACGATCCAATACAATGAACTGTTTCTTGTTTTCAGCGCATGATTCCATCACATAATGCATCGTACTGATATATGTATAGAAACGGGTTCCTACATCCTGGATGTCAAAGACAACAACATCTATATCTTTCAGCTGCGAAGCCGTCGGACTTTTATGCTTCCCGTAAATCGAAACGATCGGAACACCTGTTTTGATGTCTTTGCTGTCTTTAACTTTTTCGCCGGCATCAGCAGTTCCCCTGAAGCCATGCTCGGGCGCAAACACACATCTGACGTCAATTCCACGTTCAAGCAAGCCGTCCAGTAAGTGTTGCTGCTGTTCGCCCAGGCAAGAAGTCTGATTAACCACTAGTCCGACCCGCTTGTCTTTCAGTAACCGAGTCACTACTTCAATCCGTTCAGCGCCGACCATTAATGGCTCATTATCGGTAGCCTGGCAGAAATTCTGTACATTGCAGAGCAGCAAGATTATACATATAAGTATTTGTAGCTTTGTCATATTATAATAAGTATGGTGTTATTACGAAGTCCGTTGTTATCTGTTATGGCAAAGATAACATCAACCGGTAACTTTACCTAATTTAAGACCGACAAAGTAAGTGCATCTTGAATTTATTTATAGGAAAAATTTTTTGAACCTGGATTTATTTTTACATTTGTTGGGAATTGATTTTACGGATATGAGCAATAAAGATTTCAATCGGATCTATGAACGGAATTATAGACGTTCCTTCTTGTTTGCCAAATCGTATGTACATGATGATTTGGTAGCAGAAGATATTGCTGCTGAATCACTGTTTAAATATTGGCAAATTTGTAAGGATTCAGAGGGAGAAGTATCCGAAGCCATGTTAGTCACCATATTGAAAAATAAAGCTATTGACTATTTACGGGCCGAAATGCGTAAACAGCTTGTTTTAGAAGATATGGCAGAAACAGCCATGCGGAACCTTGAAATACAAGTTTCAGCATTAGAAGCTTGTGATCCGAACGAACTGTTTTCAGAAGAAATCCAACGGATAGTGCAAGATGTTTTGAATACATTGCCTGAAAAGACACGGGAAATTTTTTTATTGAGCAGATATGAAAATAAGACAGTAAAAGAAATTGCCCTACAAGTTAATCTAAGTCCTAAAACTGTAGAATACCATATCTCTCAATCGTTGAAAGCCCTACGTATCGCTTTAAAAGATTATTTACCTTTTTGGCTTATCTGGTTCTATTGGTATCAGAATTGATCAGGTTTCACACCCTTCACAGGAAATCGTTTATTAACAGGAAAATAGACAGGTGTGTGAACCCTGTTTTATTTTTCAGAAATGGTAATACGCCAATAGGAGAGTAAGGAAATCACTTGTCTTATCTAATTCTTTCTCGAAAAAAATCTATTTTTGTTTAGGGATATCTTTTCGTGAATCGTTATAATAGAAAATTCGGTAAGAATATGGATGAATTGTTGATGAAATACATAAAGGGAGAGACAACACCGGAAGAAAGAGAAAAGGTGGTGCGTTGGCTGGACGAAGATCCGGAACACATGCATCAGTATCGTTCTTTACGGAAGCTTTATGATATTTCTTTGTGGAGTCCGATTGAAGAAAACCAGCAAGAGGAAAAACAAACACGGACATTCAAGCCGGTTTGGATTGAATTCTTGAAGGTGGCAGCCGTTATCCTGATTACCTTTTTAGGAACAAAAGCTTTCTTTGACGGAAAAGATGATCCGGTAAATATGCAAACCGTAATTGTTCCGGCCGGACAACGGGCCGAACTGTTATTGGCCGATGGTACTAAAGTCTGGTTAAATTCTCGTTCGAAGTTAAAATTCCCGGATCGCTTTCAAAAAGACGCCCGGAAAGTAGAATTGGATGGAGAAGGATATTTTGAGGTGACCCATCAGGAAGAAGCTCCTTTTACGGTTCATACCTCCAAATATGATGTGAAAGTATTAGGTACCGAATTTAATGTAAAGGCATACAAAGATAAAGAACAGTTCGAAACCTCTTTGTTGAAAGGAAGCGTTGAGGTTTCAAATGCGAATAAATCGCAGACGATTCGTTTGAAACCGGATGAACAAGTGGTTAGTGACGGAGGTCAGCTGGTACGTTCAACCATTCAGGATAAAAACTATTTCCGTTGGAAAGAAGGATTGCTCTGCTTGGATGACGAGTCTATTGGTAGTCTGATAGAGAAGCTGGAGTTATATTACGATGTTAATATTGTAGTTCAAAGACCTTCGCTGATGAAATACCATTATTCCGGTAAATTCCGTATTCGGGATGGTGTAGAACACGTATTGAAAGTATTACAACTAAAGCATAAATTTACCTATACAAAAGAAGAAGAGCAAAATTTGATAATTATAAAATAAACAACCTATTAAATCGAATGCCTATGGTAAAATGACGAAAAGAAACAAAAAATTCGGAAGATGCTGCAACATCTTCCGATTAGTAAGTCAGTGAATAATTGACTTTCCCTTAAATCAATTTAGTACTCACTTTAAACACGACAAATGTATGAAAAATATTTGTATAGGGCTGTTATTGCCTAAAATAAAAACTCCCATAAAAACAAATCGAGCCATGAAGTTAACCTGTGCTTTATTGTTCGCCGCTTCTTTTGGTGTTTTTGCAACCGGAAATGCACAAACCATGCGTGTGAATATTCAGGTGGAGAATGTATCCACCGGGAAAGTCCTTTCAGAAATAGAAAAACAGACCGATTATCTGTTTGTCTATAATAAGAAAGAAGTAGATCTAAAGAGAAAAACGAGTGTAAATGCTGTCAACAAAACAACTGCCGAAGTTTTATCAACTATCTTTGAAGGTACGGATATCATCTATGCCATTGAAGGAGAAAACATCATGTTGATGAGGAAAGAGCAAAACCTGGCTGTTGTACCGGATGCTGTTCAGCAAGGAAATATTGTAACTGGAAAGATCGTTGATAAAGATGGAAATCCGGTAATTGGAGCAAACGTCTTAGTTAGAGGAACTTCAAACGGTACGATATCCGATATGGAAGGAAGATTTTCTTTGAATGTTCCCCAAAATGCAGTATTACAGGTCTCTTATATTGGTTATTTGACTCAAGAAGTACAAGTTAAGGACCAAAATAAACTGAATATTTTACTAAGAGAAGATACTCAAAGTTTGGAAGAAGTTGTTGTGGTTGGTTATGGAACACAGAAAAAAGGTGAAGTAGCTAGTGCTATTTCTTCTATAAAATCAGAAAAATTTATTAAAACTCCATCGGCAGACCCTGCTCAAATGATAAAGGGACAAGTTCCTGGATTAACTATTACAACTCCAGATGCAAATCCTACTTCAACCTCTGAGATATCTCTACGTGGTATAACAACCTTGAAGGCTAGTACAAGTCCTTTGGTCTTAATTGATGGGATTCCAGGTGATTTAAATTCAGTTTCACCGGATGACATTCAGCAGATTGATGTTTTGAAGGATGGTTCTGCAGCAGCTATCTATGGTACTCGTGGAACGAATGGTGTTATTTTGATTACTACGAAAAATGCATTAGGAGAAATGCCAACAGAGGTGGATGTAAATGCCTATGTTTCTACCCAACAAATCGTTAAGAGATTACCTTTTATGAATGCTGAAGAAATGCGTCAGCGAGTGGAAGAAGGTATTCCTGGAGCACAAGATGACGGTGCAAATACAGATTGGTTGGATGAAGTAACACGTACTCCATTTACACAAATCTATAATATTAGCTTACGTGGAGGTAGTAAGACTACGAACTATGTTGCTAGTTTTGAGTATCGAGGATTGAATGGTTTAATACAAAGGACCAATAACCAAATGTATTATCCACGAGTAGAAATTACGCATCGGATGTTTAATAATAAGTTGAAACTGAATGCTAGTTTGAGTGGATATAAACAAACTTATTTCTCAGGTTCTGATGGCGGTAGCTATAATAGCGAAGTTTATCGTAATGCTTTAATCTACAACCCGACTACACCAGTTTATCAACCGGATGGTAGTTATTCAGAAAGTACAAAGAATGAATACTATAATCCTGTTGCACTATTGAATGAGGTGGAAGGAGAAAACCAGGCAACCAATTTGAGAATGTTTGCGAATGTAACTTATACTCCAATTGAAGGATTAGATATCAAGTATTTAGTTTCATCGAATACGTATAATCAAGTAAGAGGATACTATGAAACGCAGAGTCATAAATCTACTTGGCGTGATGGTAAAAATGGTTTTGCTTCAAGAGGTACTACCCGAAAAACTCAAGATCTGTCAGAGTTAACGGTACAATGGAGAAAAACATTATTTAAGGATCATTCGTTTACACTGTTAGCAGGTTATAGTTGGCAAAAAGATCATTATCAGAATTATTGGATGCAAAATTACAATTTCCCGTCAGATGACTACACCTATAATAATATGGGGGCTGGACAAGCATTAAAGGATGGTAAAGGCTCTGAATATTCTGAGGCTAATGAAAGTAAACTGATAGGTTATTTTGGACGATTAAACTATAGTTATAAAGGGAAATATATGCTTGCTGCCAGTATTAGGCATGAGGGATCTACCAAATTTGGCGCAGATCATAAATGGGGTAATTTCCCTTCTGTATCAGCTGCATGGAATATAAAAGGAGAAGATTTCTTGAGCAACGTAGATTTATTGTCTGTGTTAAAATTACGTGCTGGTTATGGAATTACGGGAACCGTTCCTGATAATCCTTATATGTCATTGAGTACATTGAACTTTGATAATTATGTCTATTTTAATAATCAATGGATTAAGACTATTAGACCTAGTTCTAATGCCAATCCGGATTTACGGTGGGAAAAGAAGAAAGAGATAAATGTTGGTTTTGACTTTGGCTTTTTAGAAGATCGTATTAGTGGTAATATCGATTATTACAATCGTAAAACAGAAGATTTATTGTGGGATTATACAGTACCTTCACCTCCTTATTTATACTCAAGTATGGTCGCAAATGCCGGATCAATGAGAAATCAGGGAGTTAAAATTGGAGTTACAGTAGTTCCTGTACAAACCAAAGATTTCGAATGGATAACTTCAATGAATTATTCGACAAATAAGAATGAACTGCTTTCATTGTCAAATGATCAGTTTGTATCAAGTGGCTATTCAGACCAAGGATCAACGGGAGAACCGTTGCAAACGAATACTCATAGAATTCAAGAAGGGCAACCAATTGGTAATTTTTGGGGATACAAGGCTATTGATATAGATGAAAACGGACATTGGATTATAGAAGGAGCTGATGGTAATCCAAAACCCATTTCAGAACAACAGCCAACAGATAAGCAAATTATTGGAAATGGTTTGCCAAAGCATTACTTGAATTGGAACAATTCGATTAATTGAAAAGGATTTGATTTTAATGTAACGATGCGTGGTGCATTTGGTTTTGATATATTAAATATGCCAAGATTACAATATGGTGCTCCAGTTATGTTGGCAAGAGGAAATGTTTTAACTGAGGCTTTTGATACTAAGTTTGGAAAGGTACCATTAGCAGTTGATCAAGAACTCCAATATGTGAGCTATTATATCGAAAAAGGAAACTATTGGAAAATAGACAATGTGACACTGGGCTATACTTTTAATTTTAATACTTGGATAAAGCGGTTAAGGATTTATGGGCAAGTCTCAAATTTAGCGACGATAACAGGATATTCAGGTATAGATCCCGAAGTAAGTATTAGTGGTTTGGCACCCGGAGTTGATAATAAGAATCGTTATCCTTCTACTCGAACATATACGCTAGGTGTTTCAGTTAAATTTTAAATTATAATAGATATGCGGAACTATATAAAATTATTTTTAGGTGTTTGTTGTTCTGTTTCGTTATTTGTATCATGTAGTAATGATATGGATGAAACAGTATATTCTTCGATTACAGAACAAACCTATAATTATACAACAGAAGATTTTCAACCGGCAGTAGCAAGTGTATATAATTATTTACGTAGCAGTACAGATCATTGGGGATATTTTGCAGCGCAAGAAGTTAGTGCGGATGCTATTGTGATGCCGCCTAATGCTTCTGGATGGGATGATGGAGGAGTTTATAGACGTATGCATTATCAGACTTGGAACTCAGAACAAGACCATGTGAAAAATATTTGGTCTTGGTTCTATCAAGGAGCATTGTTATGTAATAAAGTTATAGAACAATTGGAAAGTGGAACGATTCCAGCGCCATCTGATGCTGATAAGGTTCAAGGCATAGCAGAAGTAAGGGCTATGCGAGCTTATTATTATTGGCAAATCTGTGATAATTTTGGAGATGCCCCCTTGGTTACTACAACTTCTATGGACTTACCTGCTAAAAATACTCGTAAGGAGTTATTTGATTTTGTAGAAAAAGAATTATTGGAAGTTATCCCGGACTTAAGCGAAGAATCTGGTGTAAATTACTATGGGCGTATGAATAAGTGGGCTGCAAAAGCCTTATTGGCAAATTTATATTTAAATGCAGAAGTATACGTAAATGAAAATAAATATCAAGATTGTATTACTCAATGTGATGACATCATCAATAGTGGTAAGTATACATTAGCCGATAATTATAAAGATCCATTTAGAGCTCAAGGTGTGGAGACCTGTAAAGAAATCATCTTTACAATTCCGTATGATGAGAATTTTGGTACGGGTAATAGTATTTGGATGTTTTCTTGGCACGGTGAGTTGAAGAAGAAGTATAATACGACAGATACTCCTTGGGGATGTGGGTCTGCGATGGGTGTTACACAATTTATAGATACATATAATGTGGAAGATTCTCGTTTAGAAGATACTTGGTTAATGGGGCCACAATATGCCGCAGATGGCGTAACTCCGTTATTAGGAACATACGATAAAATGGGAGAACCTATCGTTTATACAAAAGATATTCCTGATGGGAATTATACAAGTGAAATGGAAGGTTATAGAATGAACAAGTATGAAGTAGAAGCTGGTTCGTTTACAAGTTCTAATACAGATATCCCAATTTATCGTTATGCGGAAATTTTGATGATGAAAGCTGAATGTTTGTTAAGAACAGGACAAAGTGGTGCAGGTGCATTAGTGACTCAGGTTCGTCAACGAGCTTTTAAAGATAATCCGGAATTGGCGGTTGTTACAGATGATGAATTAAAACAGAATTCATGTTACCAATATGGATATGTAGAGAATTACCAGATTGTTGATAAAGGAAATACTGATCCAGTTCAATTTGGACGTATGTATGATGAATTAGGCTGGGAGTTTGCTTGGGAAATGCACCGTAGAAGAGATGCGATTCGATTTGGTGTTTATACAACAAAAAGCTGGTTGTCTCATAAACCGGAAGGAGAGTATCGTTCTGTATTCCCAATACCGGAAACAGTATTGACTTCTAATCCAAATTTGGAACAGAATCCTAATTACTTATAAGTTTATCCAAAGCCTGCTCTTTGGGGCAGGCTTTAAAATAAATAGATATGAGTCTTTTTAGAAGTTGGTTGGTATGTTTGGGATTGTCCTCATCAATTTTTTCTCAGGCTCAAATACTGAATTCTTGTTTGCTGGAGCAATATGTAGATCAGTTTAATGCAAATGATGAAGAATTATATACGCAATATATTTCTAATGCAGAGGCGAAAGAATTTTTGAGGAAAAATATTCCGTTGTTTGAGTGCCCGGATAAAGCGATAGAGGAAATTTATTATTTCCGTTGGTGGACTTATAGGAAACATATAAAGCAGACACCAGTAGGTTTTATTATTACAGAGTTCTTGCCTGATGTATCTTGGGCAGGAAAGTATAATGGAATTTGTTGTCCTGCTTGGTTTCATTTTCGAGAAGGGCGTTGGATACATAATAAGGTTTATTTAACGGATTATGCAGATTACTGGTTAAAAGGTGGAGGGGCATTACGTTCTTATAGTTTTCCTGTTGCGGATGCATTGAATCAGTATAGTCTTGTACTAGGGGATAAAGATGAGTTAGAGAAATATTTCCCTGAATTGTTAGAGAATTATTATGCTTGGAAAAAAGAAAAATTTGTTCCAAATGTAGGGTTGTTTTGGCAAATTGACGGGGAAGATGGCATGGAAGTATCCGTAGGAGGAAGTGGTTATAGAGCAACAATTAATTCTTATATGGCTGCTGATGCAATTGTATTATCAGAATTAGCAACAGAGCAAAACGATTCAATTGCAACTATTTTAAGTAATGAAGCAAAGAGTTTAAAGGAAAATATCTTCCAAAAATTATGGGATAAGGATGCAGAATTTCTTAAAGTCTTACCTAAGGGAGAAGAGTATATGTTGAAAGACGTTAGGGAATTACATGGTTATACTCCTTGGGCTTTTAGCTTAGCTGATGAAAACTATGCTGTAGCTTGGAAATATCTGATGGATACTAATTACTTTTTGGCACCATATGGATTAACTACTGCAGAACAATGTCACCCTGGTTTTAAAGTTGTTTATGAAGGACATGAATGTCAATGGAACGGACCGTCATGGCCATTTGCGACTTCCATGACTTTAATAGCTTTGGCTAATCTTTTGAACGAACAAAATCAAAGGTATGTGTCAAATAGGGATTATTATACGCTCTTATCTATTTATGCGAGAAGTCAGTATCGTTTGTTGGAAAACAGATTGAGAATTCCTTGGATTGACGAGAATTTGAATCCCTATACCGGTGATTGGTTATCTAGAACTATGTTGTTACAAAATGGTAGTGTTTTAAGAGAACGAGGCCGTGATTATAATCATTCTTCATTTTGTGATTTGGTAATAACAGGACTTATAGGATTAAGACCTAGAAAAGACAATATTTTAGTTGTCAATCCTTTGATCACGGAAGGAATGTGGGATTATTTCTGTTTAGATAACATATTGTATCATGGTAAAATAATTTCTATAGTGTATGATAAAACAGGAGAAAAATATAGTAAGGGCAAAGGCTTTTTCATATTTGTGGATGGACAAAGAAAGGCTTTTTCTCCGGTATTAAGTAAAATGAAGGTTGAATTATAATAAATCAGACATCATGAAAAATCTAATTATTGCATCAGTGGCTTGTTTGGCTTTGGTGGGTTGTACAGGCACGAAAGAAGCGCAGAAAGAAGAGGCGCCATTAAAGAGAATTAGTCAAGTAGACTTTTCGCATGTGAAAATAGAGGATGGTTTTTGGTCTCCTCGGCTGAGTAAACATACAACGGCTACGTTGCCGGTTTGTATTGATCAGATTGAGAATCAGACGGGTCGTATCCGTAATTTTGAGAATGCAGCGAAAGGAGAAGGAGAACATTCGGGTATTTTCTTCGATGACTCAGATGTGTATAAGGCTTTGGAAGGTATTGCATATAGTTTGATCAACAATCCGAATCCGGAGTTGGAGAAGAAGGCGGATGAATGGATTGACAAGATGGCTGCTGCCCAGCAACCGGATGGATATATCAATACGTATTATACGTTGACGGGCTTGGATAAGCGTTGGACAAATATGGATAAGCATGAGATGTATTGTGCTGGTCATATGATGGAAGCTGCAGTCGCTTATTATCAGGCTACGGGAAAACGAAAGTTATTGGATGTAAGTATCCGGATGGCTGATCATATGATGAGTGTTTTTGGTCCGGGAAAACGGCATTGGGTACCGGGACATGAAGAAATCGAACTAGCTTTGGTGAAGTTATATCAGGCAACAGGAGAAACGAAGTATTTGAATTTTGCCAACTGGTTGCTGGAAGAACGAGGTCATGGTTATGGTAGTAAAGGTGATGAGGGAGACTGGAATCCGGAATATTATCAGGATGTAGTGCCGGTACGGGATTTGGAAAGTATCTCCGGTCATGCTGTCCGTTGTATGTACCTATATTGTGGTATGGCGGATGTGGCGGCTTTGAAGCAGGATACAGGTTATGTAGAAGCAATGAACCGCTTGTGGGATGATGTTGTATTGCGGAATATGTACGTTACTGGTGGTATCGGATCTTCTCGTCATAATGAAGGTTTTACTGAAGATTATGATTTACCGAATCTGGAAGCTTATTGTGAAACGTGTGCTTCTGTGGGTATGGTGTATTGGAATCAGCGTATGAATCAGTTTACGGGAGATGCCAAGTATGTGGATGTACTGGAGCGTTCGATGTACAATGGTGCTTTAGCTGGTGTTTCATTGAGTGGAGACCGTTTCTTTTATGTGAATCCGTTGGAATCGAAAGGCGATCATCATCGGCAGGCTTGGTATGGATGTGCTTGCTGTCCGAGTCAAATTTCCCGTTTCTTGCCTTCTATCGGGAATTATATCTATGGAGTTTCCAACGAAGCTTTGTGGGTAAACTTGTTTATTGGTAATACAACGAAGGTGAAAGTGGGTGATCTGGAAGTGACGATCCAACAGAAGACTAATTATCCGTGGGATGGAAAAGTAGAGCTAAAGGTATCAGCAGCACAGGCTTTGGATAAAGAATTGCGTATCCGTATTCCAGGCTGGTGTAAAGATTATCAATTGTCTGTAAAAGGTCAGGTTGTAAAGGCTTCGGTAGATAAAGGCTATGCGGTGATTAAGGATTGGAAACCAGGCGATGTGATTTCTTTGGAAATGGAAATGCCGGTAGAAAAGGTAGCTGCAGATCCGCGTGTAAAGCAGGATGTTGGTAGGCGAGCTATTCAGCGTGGACCATTGGTATATTGTTTGGAAGAAGTGGATAATCCGAAGGGTTTTGATCAGTTACAATTAGAAGCCGGGACCACTTTCGAAGTAGTAGATGCTCCGGAACTGTTGGGCGGTGTTAAACTGATTAAAGCTCAGTCAGGAAAACAACAAATGACCTTCATCCCATATTATGCGTGGGATAACCGGGAGGCAGGACAGATGAAAGTATGGATTGATTATCAGGAATAGTATAATAGATTTAACCATGAAAAGAAGAATAGCTTTATGGGCAGCTTCGCTGGCTGTGTTTGCCTGTTCCTCTGTACAGGCCGAAGAAGCTGGTTTCTCCGGAAACTACCAGAACAATCGTCAGCCTTTGCTGCAGAAAGAATATATTGAGTTGCCTTTGGGAACAATCCGGGCAAAAGGCTGGATGGAAGATCAGTTGCTTCGGATGAAGAAAGGGATGACGGGACATCTTGATCAAGTTTATGAACAAGTGATGGGCCAACGTAATGGCTGGCTTGGTGGGGATGGTGATGTCTGGGAACGAGGACCGTACTGGATTGACGGTTTGTTACCTTTGGCCTATATCTTGGATGATGAGGAACTGAAGAAGAAAGTGCAGCCGTGGATTGAATGGTCGTTGGCTTCACAAAAGGAAAACGGATATTTTGGTCCGGATACTGATCGTCCGTATGAACCCGGTTTGCAGCGGGATAATGCTTACGATTGGTGGCCTAAGATGGTGATGCTGAAAATCATGCAGCAGTATTATTCGGCTACCGGTGATGAACGGGTGATTCAGTTGCTGACCAATTACTTCAAGTATCAGCTGAAGACTTTACCGGAAAGTCCGTTGGGACATTGGACCTTTTGGGGAGAACAACGCGGAGGAGACAATCTGATGGTGGTATATTGGTTATATAACATCACGGGTGATAAGTTTCTGTTGGAGCTGGGTGAGTTAATTCATAAGCAGACCTTCAACTGGACGGATGTTTTTCTGCATCAGGATCATTTGAGCCGTCAGCTGAGTTTACACTGTGTGAATTTGGGACAGGGTTTTAAAGAGCCTGTTGTATATTATCAGCAGAATAAGGATCCGCAGCAGATTATGGCGGTAAAGAAGGCTGTGAAGCAGATCCGTAATACGATCGGATTGCCAACCGGTTTGTGGGGCGGCGATGAGTTACTTCGTTTTGGTAAGCCAACTACCGGTTCGGAGTTGTGTACGGCTGTCGAGATGATGTTTTCGTTGGAAGAAATGTTGGAAATAACGGGAGATGTTGAGTGGGCCGATTATTTGGAGCGAATAACTTATAATGTATTACCAACGCAGATTACCGATGATTATTCAGCTCGTCAGTATTACCAGCAGTTTAATCAGGTGAATGTAACGCGTGATTATCGGGAATTCTCGACACCTCATGAAGATACGGATATTCTTTTTGGTGTATTGACGGGTTATCCTTGCTGTACCTCCAATTTACATCAGGGTTGGCCCAAGTTTGTACAGAATTTATGGTATGCAACAGCTGATAATGGTATCGCAGCTTTAGTTTATGGTCCGTCGGAAGTTATGGCAAAAGTAGCTGAAGGTGTAGGAGTGAAGATTCAGGAAGAGACAGCCTATCCATTTGATGAGGCTATTCAGTTCCGGGTCTCATTTACCGATAAATCAGTGAAAGAGGCTTTCTTTCCCTTCCATTTCCGTGTGCCTGGCTGGTGTCAGCGGCCGGTAGTTAAATTGAATGGTGAAGTCATTGATGTGGATTTGTATCCGGGAGAAGTTGCTCGGGTAAACCGGACTTGGAAAGCCGGCGATTGCCTGACTTTGGAATTGCCGATGGAAGTGGCTGTCAGCCGTTGGTATGATGGTGGCGCTGTGGTAGAACGCGGTCCATTGTTATACGCATTGAAGATGCAGGAGAAATGGGAAAAGAAATCATTTGAGGCCGATAAAGTGGTAACTTATGGTCCTTGGTATTATGAGGTGACGTCAGATACACCTTGGAATTATGCGTTGTCTGAAGCTTCATTTGCTCCTGAACGGATTCAGCAAAGTTTCATTGTCGAGAAACGTCCGTCGATAACCGGTTATCCATGGAATGTGGAGAATGCTCCGATTTCGATCAAGACTCAAGCCAAACGGGTTAAGAATTGGACATTAGTACGTGGCTCGGCAGGACCTGTCGCTTATTATACGCAGATTGAAAATGATACGGAAGGAGAAGAAACTATCGAACTGATTCCGTATGGTTGTACGACCTTGCGTATTGCAGAATTCCCGGTTCGATGGTAATTCTATTTAGATGAAGGTATAAGCAAGAAAAGGAGTCTCGAAATGATTTCGAAACTTCTTTTCTTGTTAAATATGAAGAAACAACGTTTTCACTAGTGTGACCAACAGGATCAGACCGATTCCGCTACAGAAGAGAATCAATAAATTCTTTACTGTTTGTCGTGAAGGTTTTGTCTCCTGGTGGGTATAATTGGCATAATATTCTTTGAAGAAGCAATAAAGAGCGGGTACGGAAGCACTTGACAGTAAAAAGTCTTCCGGAATATTAAAATAATAGGTTTTTGTCAATCCTATTATCGACCAGTGAGTCAGGCATAGAATCAGGAAAAGATTGATTTTCTCTGAGAAAAGTAGCATGATTCCCAGTGTGAAGACTACTACAGAACAAGGCATAACTGGTGACGTTATCATAGGAAACGAAAGTCCGCGTAATAAAGAAATAACCGGGTATATGAATGGCATGGCGAGTAAAAGATACGCCAGTTTATCATACTTATGTGTACGATTAAAGGTTGTATAGCCTGTTTTTAAATCCCAGATCCAGACAAGTGCCAGTAGGGCCCAAATCAATGCCATGACGCCATTATAGGCACGTATGCCACAATCAAAGTAGTAATAAGCAATGGATATCCACAAATAAACACCGGCAAAATATAATTTCATGCTGTATTTTACCCAAGTACGTGGATGATAAAAGAGCAAGATGCTTAAAATAATTCCAATACCAACGATGATTAGTTGGTATATCCAGCTCCAGCTGTTATAATGTGCTATGGTTTGCCAAAATATTTCCATATATTGTTATTCCTCCTCTCCTGGTTTGCGTCGGGTTAAAGAAAAAGCTCTTTTCGAGAATAAAAAGTGGGGCAAGGTAGCTCCTGCAGCTAATAATGAAATTACAGTTGTTGTAACGATAGTATTCGAGAAGAACATGCTCATGTATTTCATCTTTTCTTGAGGATCGTCCATGGTTTGTAAGAACATGATTAAAGAAAAGATCATATTGTAAGCAAATTTCCCAGGTACCATCGGTAACAATGCTGGGATATAAAGTACTGTCATCGGACAAAATACTTTTTCCCCTAACCAAAGACTTCCAAAACCGATGACTAAAGAGCCTAAAAGGGAAGATGTTGCAATATCCCATCCTAAATAAGTCATCAGGCAGAAACGGCAGGCATGACCTACGGCTGCTAAAATAGCAATGTAGCGAAATGAACGCAAAGGTGGATCAGAGATAGCTCCAAATCCAACTCCAGCAACGGCAGCGAAAAGACCATCAAGTAGAATATCCACGAGTATCATAGTAAACTGTTTTTAACCAACATTAAAGTGAATGACATGCCGATGGCAATACATATAATTAATAGAAATGCACTGATCAAACGTGAACAGCCAATAATAGTTTCACCTTCTACTATGTCTATAATTCCGTTAATTAAAGGAACTCCAGGGATTAGGTATAGAACACTGGTTGCCAAGGCAATTTCTGATGTTGTATCAAAAATTAAAGAGGTAGAAGCACATAGAGAAGCTACAAACGAACTGACTGCAAAAACTACATAGTGATTGATATGATTAGCCTGCATACGTTGGCGGAGGAACATGCCTGTAATTGTAGCAGACAAGACAATACCCATTGATAACCAGTCGCCTCCAAATAGTCTGCAAAAAGAAGCATTGGCTAATCCGACCAAAATTAAAACGAACATAGGATCCATCTTTGGAGCAGATACAATTTCGTCATATTTGCGGCGAACTTCTTCTAAAGGTAGATGGCGATCGTATGTTTCCCAACTTAAGGCACTTAGTTCTGCATTGTGTTCAAAACTGATGGGTAATGCTGGGATGTCAACTACTTCACTATATGTTTCTCCCGTTTCATTGTGCGTGGCAGAAATCACGATTGTCTTTTGTGAAATATTTAATTTAATATCGGTATTGAACGCTTTGCCAATGCGTTTAGAGCTGCGTTTCACACGCGATGTATGAACTCCACACCCCATCATGTGTGCTGCATATTCGGCGATGAACTTTGCTACAGACAACAGAGATTCATTTCTTTCCATAAAATATATTGTAATAGATGATAACCTAAAGCCGTTAATATTTCCTTCAAAGAAAAATCTTCGTATAAAACGGGTGCAAAGGTACAAAAAACTCTGTAACAATGAGTAGAAACACTCAGTTTTCAATCATTAGAAGAAAAAATAAGCCAAAGAAGTTGTATACTATTTAATTCTTTCTATCTTTGTAATGAAATAATCGGTTCCGTGGTAAATCCTTCATTTACTCGGATTAAAAGGGAATCAGGTGTGAGTCCTGAACAGTCCCGCTGCTGTGAAGCTCCGATATACATCTTGAAATACCTCGTTGCCACTGGTTTTTAGCCGGGAAGGCTTCAAGATGGGAGTCAGTCAGAAGACCTGCCGTTACTCTTTATTACTGTTTTAACTCGTGGGATTAGTAAAACAGTGTAGTATATATTCTTTGCATATAAATGCTTCTTCGGCAAAAGACTGTCCTTTTGGCGAAAGTAAATATATCTGTTTCAGGTAAGCTTCTTATGAGGCATTATCTGCAGTAGAAATTAGTAAGACCTATATTAGTTGTTAGTAATGTTTTTCTTTTTAAGCTAAGCGCTGAGGAGCCTTCGTCGAAGTGATTCGCCGGAGGCTTTTTATTTATGTATAAGTTTAGATAGTAGAATCATTATTCTCAACTAAAAACAAAGAAACCCGGTTTGTCTTCACAGATAACCGGGTTCTTTAGTCATTGTGTAAATAGTTTAGCATTTATATATAGGGAGTGTGTGTATAAAGCAATTTAAGCGTAGCCTTTCAGCATTCCATAGAAATACAGAGGCTTTAGTACATATACTTTAAGTAACCATGCAGCCCATTGTTCTTTCGACATATCCAACATCGAGAATGGAAATGATATCTGCGGATTCTTGTCATAATCAAATTCGCACAGCAATACATGTCCATAATCTGTTACAATCGGGCAAGCTGCATAGCCGTTGTATTTTTCTGTTGGTTCTTTTCCTTCCATTAGAGCAATCAGGTTCTTGGCTGCAATTGGTACTTGTACACGTGTAGCAGCCGAAGTCTTGCTTGTTGGCGTTCCTGCAACATCACCTACTGCGATGATATTCGGATATTTCTGATGAACCAATGTCTCTTTATCAACCATTGCCCAGCCATCAGCCGCCAAGTTTCCGTCAGGGAAACCTAATCCTGCTTCTTTTACAAAGTCAGGAGCTGACATAGGTGGAAGAAAATGCAGAAAATCGTAATCTTCAACAAATGGAGTTACTTTCTTTTCTCCGTCAATGGTTTCTATTCTTTCGAAATGTACCTGCTTCGCCGCTGTGTCTATTCCTTTAACACGCGTATTTGTTTGAATCGGTATATTTCGTTCTTTGTATATTTCAATCAGACGCGGTGTAAAATAAGGTACATCATAAAGAGCCTTTTCTGCTGTAAAGTAGTCCAGCTGAATATGATCTCGCTGGTTATGCTTTCTTGCGTAATGTTCTGTCAGCAGACAGATCTTTTTAGGTGCGCCTCCACACTTATGTTTTGTATATGTGTCCGTGTAAATACCACGTCCTCCTTTTGCCGTAAACTCTTGTAATGCTTTCCAAGTTTTTTGAGCTCCTTGAAAGTCGTAAATGCAATGCGCATTACCAACTCCCAACTGGTCATAGCTGAAACCTTCTACTTTGTCCCAGTTTAATTGAATACCTGGAGCCAATACTAAGAAGTCATAAGGAATTTTTCCGTTTTTCGCTGTCGTAACTTGATTCCATACAGGATCAACTGCGATGACTGCATCTTTTACCCAGTTGATTCCGCTCGGCATACAGTCTTCTTGTTTCTTCCATACATCCTCAGGTTTATATACGCCTGAAGCAATCAAGGTAAAACCAGGTTGATAGAACTGTCGGTCGCTCGGGTCTATCAATGTGATATTCGGCTCGTCTAACCATCTCTTGAGTCGGGCAGCCATACTGATGCCAGCAGCTCCACCTCCAACAATAACGATTTTCCCTTTAGCTTTACTTGAAAAAGCCTTTGCGTGCTGCGTGTCGATTAATGAAAATAATCCAGCAGCTGCCATTATCTTGAAGAACTTTCTTCGATTGATACCTTTTTTCTCGAAGAGTTCTATTTGTTTCCGAATAATTGTTGATTCATCCATGCTCAATGTTCTCCTTATTTATTAGTTTAAGATTTGCTGCAAAGGAACCAGATTTCTCGGTTTTGTACAAATAAATGACTACAACATGGATTGCGCAGGAAGAAAAATGAGAAATGATGTATTCATCATTACTTTCTCATATATTATTAATATATTATAAATCAGATGTTTTTATATGTGTATAATATAGATTAATATTTTCTTGAGAAAATGCTAATTCATAGTTTTAGCAAGAACTCAACTAGGTTAATATCGTTGTTTAACTCGAGTCTTTTTCGTAATCTATAGCGGCGGAGTTCTACGGCGCGGACAGAAATATTCAGCAACGAGGCAATTTCTTTTGTCGACAAGTTCATCCGTAGCAGACAACATATCCGAAGGTCTCCGGGAGTCAAGTCCGGATACTTCTGCTGTAAACGGTTGATGAAGTTCTGATGTGCGCTGTTAAAATAAGAATCGAATAATAACCAGTCTTCTTGGTCATTCAGGGCGTCTTCCATTAGTGCCCGAAGTTTATTGTACAGTTTATTCGGATAGCGATCTCCCAAACTTTCCTTTTGTTGGTTCAGTTCGTCCAAAAATGTCTGAATGGCCTTGTTCCGTCGGACAAGTGCTGATGTTTGCAGGGTAAGTTCATTGTTCTTGTTTTGCAATTCGGTTTCCAGCATTTGATTTTTCATTTGTTCTACCCGCTGCTGTTCTTGTTCTTCTTCACGTTGCTTTTGGATCAGTTCTTCCCGTTTGAGCTTTTTTAGGTGATAGTGGAGAACAAGCTGTATAATGATCCAAATGAGGATGACATATATACAATAGGCCCATACCGTGTTGTACCAGGCTGGCAGTACTTTTATTTGTAGCATTATTTCCGGGAAAGGACCTTTGGTTACGTATTTGCGGATGTGAAGTGTGTAAGTCCCTTCCGGTAATTGCGAGAACGCAATTTTTCCGTCTTTTTGCCATTCGGACCAATCAGTAGAGATTCCTTCCAGCAAGTAGGAAAATTGGTGATTGGGTGTAAATACAGTAGTTGAAACAAATAAATTGACTTCCTGAAACCGATGCGGCAATGTGATTTCCTGGGTATCGGGATATAAATAATGTATACCGTGTGAGTCGCTGTATCGGATTGAATGAAACATTGGCATTGTCAGTTGCATATTTTGCTTCATGATTTGTCGGATGTCGACTAATAGAGTTCCCTGCATGGCCGAAACTACATACATCGAGTCGTTTAATATGAAGAAATGCGGACTTCGTGTTGTCAGATTCATCTGATAGTTGTCAAAAAGAATACGGCATTTCTGAGTTGTCGTATTGAATTCATTTTGGAATAGTGCGGCTTCGTTCCCTTTTATGATCCAATACATGTTTTCGGGTAATGGATATATGTATTGGGCTTTATTAAAATAGCCAAGAGCTTCCGGTTCGTAGAATAAATTCTCTACTGGCTGTGTAATAATTGAGGGTTGTTTGTCCAAATGAGGTAAAGCCTCATTTTCTGATATCGGAGTGAAGGAATATTGTGTTCCTAACTCCTTACGGAAATATCCTAAGTTTGTCTTTATATATAAGAAATCTTCATTACTGCCTACTTGTTCTAACTTTCCGATCTGGCTTCGTGTGCCCAAGCGGCTTACGGGTGGATTGATGTTTACTTGCGTTATTCCATTGTCCAGAGCCAGCCATATCTGGTCTATATCTTGTACGCAAATATCGTGAATCATATTATCCTGGAGCGAATTACTCATACTCAGATGATGGAGTACTTGCCCAGCCGAATCTGTAACAAACAGTCCATTGGACGAAGAAACAAATTTATATGTATTCGTTCCCGCGTATATTTGAGGTCCGGCCTTTTCAATCTCGTCTGGTACAGGAAAAGGCTGGAGCTGTCTGAAATCATGAAAAATGGAGTCCGGTAGGTTTTCTGATATAGGAGTGTATTCCATGATCATTTCTTTATTGTAAAGCCAGAAACCATTGGTTTTTTCTCCCCGGCTGTATAAGGTGTCATTCCGCATTCCTATTTGGAACAAGGCTTCCTGATCTTTTGTCTGATATAAATGCCAGGTGTTTCCGTCGAACTCAAGCAGTCCGGAATTATTGGCCACATATAAGGTCCCTTCTGCTGAAACGTATACATCCCAATTCTGACAGCTGGCATGATAATCATTGATCGTATAGTTTTGTACTAAAACATATGGATTTTCAAGAGCATTTTTAGCTTGGGTAGAGAAACAGATTATTCCAGTTAACAGAATATATAACAGAAGTTGATATGTATGGTGTTGTTTCATGTGGCAAATATATAAAATAAAAGCGGCAGGTTCAAAAGAAACCTGCCGCTAGTTTGTCTGATTTTATAGTTTCAAAGAGCTTATTTATATTCTTGCCAACTCTTGATTTGGATGTCTTCTTCCTTCATTTCACAGAATGCATTGATAAAGGCACTTGCCAGGCGAGCATTGGTGATCAATGGTATGTTGTGATCAATTGCGGCACGACGGATCTTATATCCATTTGTCAATTCGCGTTTACTGTGATCCTTCGGTATGTTGACAACCAGTTCGAAGATATGTTTTGTAAACATCTCCATAATATTCAATTCTCCATGTTCATCAGGCCAGCATACTGCTGTTGCTTTAATGCCATTATCATTTAGGAATTTGGCAGTTCCTGCAGTTGCAAAGATCGTGTAACCTTTACTGTCGAGTACCCGGCAGGGTTCCAGTAAATCAACTTTGCTTTTGGCTGCACCAGATGAAACTAAGATATTTTTCTTTGGAATACGGTTTCCTACGGCTATCATGGCTGAAAGGAGGGCTTCATTGAAGTCATCGCCCAGGCAGCCAACTTCTCCGGTTGAACTCATGTCAACGCCTAATACCGGATCGGCATTGTGCAGGCGGGCAAACGAGAACTGAGAGGCCTTTACTCCAATCCAGTCAATGTCAAATGCACTTTTGTCTGGTTTGGTATAATCTGCATCCAGCATGATACGCGTAGCTGTCTCGATGAAATTACGTTTCAACACTTTAGAAACGAACGGGAAACTACGGGAGGCACGCAAGTTACATTCGATGACCTTAACGTAGTTGTTCTTAGCCAGGAATTGAATATTGAACGGTCCGCTGATATTCAGTTCCTTTGCAATTGTCTTTGCTACTTTCTTGATTCGACGGGCTGTTTCAAAGTAAATCTTCTGAGCCGGGAATACTAAAGTCGCGTCACCCGAGTGGACTCCTGCAAATTCAATATGTTCAGAAATGGCATACTCTACAACTTCTCCATTTTTAGCGACGGCATCGAATTCGATTTCTTTAGCTCCCTGCAGGAACTCTGATACGACAACCGGGTATTCTTTGGATACTTTGGCAGCCAGTCCTAAGAATTCGATCATTTGTTCTTTGTTGTGACAAACATTCATGGCTGCACCTGATAAGACATAAGACGGACGAATCAGAATCGGGAATCCGACCTTAGCGATGAAATCGTCAATTTCTTCCATACTGGTCAGCTCTGCCCAACGAGGCTGATCGATACCTAATGAATCAAGCATGGCAGAAAATTTATGACGGTTTTCTGCCCGGTCGATTGATAAAGGTGATGTACCTAAAATAGGAACATGCTGGCGATGCAGTTTCATGGCCAGGTTATTCGGAATTTGTCCGCCAACTGAAACAACTACTCCTTTAGGCATTTCCAGATCAATGATATCGAGAACACGTTCGTACGATAATTCATCGAAGTACAGACGGTCACACATATCATAATCGGTAGAAACTGTTTCCGGGTTATAGTTGATCATGACAGCTTTGTAGCCTAACTTACGGGCGGTTAAAGCCGTATTGACTGAACACCAGTCGAATTCAACGGAGGAGCCGATACGGTAAGCTCCCGAACCCAAGATAACAACATTCTTTTCTGTCGGGTAATATGGAATGTCGTGTGGCGTTCCGTCGTAAGTCATGTACAGGTAGTTGGTCAATTCCGGATTTTCAGAAGCGACTGTATTGATACGTTTTACCGTTGGCAAAATACCCAACTTCTTACGAAGGTTGCGGACCCGGATGTTTTCTTTTTCCATGTTGCCTGACGGGTTTTCTACATAGCGGGCAATCTGGAAATCAGAGAATCCTAATCGTTTGGCCTCTTTTAATACATCGGCCGGAAGATCTTCAATCTTGGTATATAATTTCAGAACCTGTGTGTAATCAACGATATTCTTTAATTTATTCAGGAACCACGGATTAATCTTGGTCAGTTCGTAGATACGGTCAACGGTATAGCCCTTTTCTAATGCCTGGGCCACAGCAAAGATTCTCAAATCTGTCGGATTGGCTAATTCATCGTCCAGGTTCTCAAATTCCAGACCGTTGTTCCCGACAAAGCCGTGCATGCCTTGTCCGATCATACGCAGACCTTTCTGCATGATTTCTTCGAAGCTTTTTCCGATCGACATGATTTCACCTACTGATTTCATGCTGGAACCGATCTGACGGCTTACTCCGACAAATTTTGTCAAGTCCCAACGCGGAATCTTTACGATCATATAATCTACTTCCGGAGCTTTATAGGCAGAATTGGGCGTACCCATTTCTCCAATTTCATCCAGACCGTAACCTAATGCCAATTTTGCTGCTACGAAGGCTAATGGATATCCGGAGGCTTTAGATGCCAAGGCAGAAGAACGGCTCAGACGGGCATTCACTTCAATTACACGATAATCGTGTGTATCTGAGTTGAAGGCATATTGAATATTACATTCCCCGACGATTCCTAAATGACGGATGGTTTGTCTTGATAAATCTTGTAACCAGGTCAGTTCTTCCTCGTTCAGCGAACAGGTTGGAGCAACAACGATACTCTCGCCTGTATGTACACCCAGCGGATCGACGTTTTCCATACTTACTACCGTAAAGCAGTGGTCATTCTTATCGCGGATCACTTCAAATTCTATTTCTTTCCAGCCTTTCAAGGATTCTTCTACCAGAATCTGAGGAGAGTAAGCAAATGCACTTTCTGCCAATTCGCGGAGTTCTGCTTCATTCTGGCAAATACCACTTCCCATACCGCCTAAAGCGTATGCTGAGCGGATCATGATCGGGTAACCAATCTTGTTGGCTGCCTGAATGGCATCCTCCATGTTTTCTACTGCCTGGCTGACCGGGGTTTTGATATCTATTTCTGTCAGTTTCTTTACAAACAGATCGCGGTCTTCCGTATACATAATAGCTTCAACGGAGGTCCCCAATACCTGTACTCCGTATTTAGCTAAAGTTCCGTTTGTATACAGCTCAGTACCGCAATTTAAGGCTGTCTGTCCGCCAAAAGCAAGTAAAATCCCATCCGGTTGTTCTTTTTTGATCACTTCTTCTACAAAATAAGGAGTAATAGGCAAGAAATAAACTTTGTCTGCTACTCCTTCTGACGTTTGGATGGTTGCAATATTCGGATTCAGCAATACTGTACTGATACCTTCTTCTCTCAGAGCCTTTAGTGCTTGAGATCCAGAATAGTCAAACTCGCCTGCCTGCCCGATTTTCAGAGCACCGGAACCCAGGACAATTACTTTTTTGACGTTGTTTTTTGACATAATGACTTCGTATTTATGAATGTTATTTATTTGAATTCGCTAATAGATATGGGGGAATGAATAGGTAAAAAAAATGCGCTGACAATTATTTGTCACCGCATAATCTTTATTTTAAAATGGAAATCAATGAACTGTTCCGACCAAAAGCCGGATATTACATATATATTCTCCATGTGTTTTTCAAGTCCCATACGATTGTTTTGTCTCTTGTTATCCCTTAATTGGGACAAAGATAAAAATACTTCCGATATATTTCAAGCTTATTCTTATTTTTCTTCCTCAAAAGCTTCTTTCGCTTTTTGAGCGGCTTCTTTCAAGTTTTCCAGAGAGTTTTTAATTCCTGCTTTTGCCTTCAATGCTGTATAAGTCGTTTGGCATTTGGCAATTTCGATCTTTTCTTCAGCAGTGAGTTCTTCGGCATACTTCTTATAAATGCTGCCTGTAAAATTGTCAAACTTTTTATCGGCTTTTTTCCAGTCTTTATCGGTGTATTTGTCGGCATGATCTTCTACTTCTTGAACGAATTGGCTGAAATCCTGTATATACGATTCTTTATTTTCGCAAGATGCCAATGTCAGGATAGCAAATGCTGTTATAATAATCTTTCCTATTCTTTTCATACGATTGTTTTGTTAGATTAAACTTGCTTTTATTTCTGTTGAAGCAAATATAAGAATTAATTTCAGGATTTCCATGTGACTTGAAGATGATTTCTGTGTATGAAATGAAAGAAACATCTGGTTTGTGCCGAAAGTGAAAATGTTTCTCGTGAGGATTAAAAATGTTTCTCGTTAGTTTCATGGTTGATTCTCGTATATTTCTCCGCCGATTATTTAATTAAATGTGTATCTTTGTCCGCAGTGATTAAAAATATAGAATAAAATTGTGAATATGGAAACAGTAGTTAGTGGTATTCGTCCGACCGGGAATCTCCATTTAGGAAATTATTTCGGAGCAGTAAAAGGGTTTCTGCAGATGCAGAATGAGTATAATTGCTTGTTTTTCATCGCAGATTGGCACTCTCTAACAACGCATCCGCATCCTGAAAATATCCGGAACAGCGTACGAACCATTTTATCCGAGTATCTGGCTTGTGGCATTGATCCGGAGAAAGCGACCATTTACGTGCAAAGTGATGTGCCGGAAGTTGTGGAGCTTTATCTGTATCTGAATATGAATGCTGGTATCGGTGAGCTGATGCGTACAGCCTCTTTTAAGGATAAGGCCCGTCAGCAACTGCATATTGACCGGGTGCATACGAGTGAGGGTGATGTTGAACGTGAGATTTTTAATGAAGGGAACAAACATAGTGTCAGTGCTGGTTTGTTGACATATCCGACATTGATGGCAGCCGATATTATTATTCACAAGGCCGTGAAGGTTCCGGTTGGAAAAGATCAGGAACAGAACATGGAGATGGCTCGTCGTTTTGCCCGTCGTTTCAATATGACTTATGGAGTTGATTTCTTCCCGGAACCCGCCTCTTTTTATTATTCACATAAAGCGGTAAAAGTTCCCGGATTGGATGGCTCAGGAAAAATGGGTAAAAGTGAAGGTAATGCCATTTATCTGATTGATGATGAAAAGACAATTAAGAAAAAGGTGATGAAGGCGGTTACTGATGCCGGACCAACAGAACCCAACAGCGTTAAGCCGGAACCGATTGCTAATCTGTTTACGATGATGGAGATTGTTTCCTCGAAAGATACTTATGATTATTTCAATGAGAAATATAACAACTGCGAGATTCGTTATGGCGATATGAAAAAGCAGTTGGCCGAGGACATCAATAATTTCTGTGCTCCGATCCGTGAACGTATTCTGGATATCCGTTCTAATGAAGAGTTTATGGCTAAGGTGGTTCGTCAGGGTGCTGAAAAAGCCCGCGAGAGCGCAGCAAAGACGTTGAATGAAGTACGTCAGATTATCGGTTTCAGACCGTATTGATTTTTATTTGCAGATAACGGGTTGATAAGGATCTTTCAATGTTTCTTGTCAACTCGTTCTTGTTTTTAATAGGTGAGTATGGAGAAAATCGCTATGGATTTCGAGCAGGAATTTAAGGTGCTGTATCGTCCGTTATGCCTTTTTGCCTTGCAGTATATACCGCGGATCGAAGACGCGGAAGATATCGTGCAACAGGCTTTTACGGATGTTTGGGAAAAATTGTGTGAAGGCGTTTCAATATTGAATATGAAGGCCTATATGTATCAGGCCGTAAAAAACCGCTCGTTACTCTTGTTGACACGGGAAAAGGAAGAGTTGCTGGATGGCAATATCCCGGATGAAGCAGACGATTCGTCTGAAGAACAAATCCGGATAGCAGAGAGAGATGCTCGTTTGTGGACGGCTATTGATAAACTTCCTCCGGAAAGACGGAAAATATTCTTGCTGTCCAAGCGTGATGGTTTGAAATATCAGGAGATAGCAGACGAATTACATATTTCTGTAAAGACTGTTGAAAACCAGATTTCCAAAGCATTGAAGTCTTTACGGGATACAGCCATAAAAATATATACATTTTTCTTTGGATAAGAATAGGGGTTTTTCGCGTTTCCTTGTCTTGTAAGTGAAAACCGGATAGCGGGGAGACGTTGAGAGGTTGTTGTAGAGTGGAGAGAGAATTGAGGTTGAGCAGATAAACTGTATCCGGTATTCCGGTTTTCCTTTTATTTATATAATGTATTTGCATGAATCAGGAGAGACATAAAACCGAATGGGAAGAGCGTATCCGGTTTGTTGCCCGGTATTATCGTGAGAATGTGTTTGATCCGGAGATAGGTTGGAAAAAATTTGCGGCAGAACGGAATATCCGAAGCCGCGTCCGGATACCTGTCTGGATTTGGCAGATAGCAGCGGTTTGCTTGCTGGCCATTGGATATGGTATTTATCGGATGATTGAGCGGAATCAACCCGAGTGGGTTGTTATTACGGCTTCGTCTACCTGTGGAAAAGAAGTCTTTTTACCCGACAGTTCTCAGGTTTCATTGGCTG
>ERZ780141.570-NODE-570-length-27149-cov-5.490551_pt1 | contig 27149 bp, 33 predicted proteins | sample MGYA00433080_ERZ780141 | MGnify/ENA primary metagenome ERZ780141 (study PRJEB29588, sample SAMEA2154047) | human gut metagenome | biome: human gut; feature: human-associated habitat; material: faeces | place: Denmark | collected 2008/2010 ... | reverse complement strand
GGCGGTTAATATGGCCGTCAGGCTTCCTGACATAATCGCGCCGTCGTTTTATGAGGTGCATCGCGATGTGTGTGCTGGGCAGCATACGCACTATGTGCTTAAAGGCGGGCGCGGAAGCACGAAGAGCAGCTATATATCGCTTGAAATTGTCTGCGGCATCATTAAAAACCCTGACGCGCACGCGATCGTGTTCCGCAAAATTGCAGACACGCTGCGGGACAGTGTTTTTGCACAAATGCTGTGGGCTATTGATAAACTGGGTGTGTCGCAGTATTTTAAAGCGACGGTCAGTCCGATGAAAATCACATATCTGCCGAGCGGGCAAACGATTATGTTTCGAGGTCTTGACGATCCGATGAAAGTCAAGTCCATAAAAATCCCGTTCGGCTATTTTCGTTATATCTGGTTCGAGGAATGGAATCAGTTTTCCGGGATGCGGGAAACCGATAATGTGCTGCAGTCGGTCATGCGCGGCGGCAGTAAATTCGATGTTTTTTATTCGTACAATCCCCCTGAGTCGCTGCGGGCGTGGGTGAATGATGAGGTGCGCGTAGAGCGCGCCGACCGCCTGATACATCACAGCACATATTTGACTGTGCCGCAGGACTGGATAGGCGCGCCGCTGCTGTTGGAGGCGGAGCACCTGAAACAGCACTCGCCGGAACGGTATCGGCACGAGTTTCTCGGGGAAGTTACCGGCACGGGCGGCGAGGTATTCCGGAACATCAGTATCCGACCCATCAGTGCCGAAGAGATTGCGCGGTTTGACCGTATCAGGCGCGGCATAGACTGGGGCTATGCGGTTGACCCGTTTGTTTTTATATCATGCAACTATGACAAGCCGCGCAGGCGGCTGTACATATACGACGAGATATACGCGGCGGGCATGAGCAACAGACTGGCCGCCGACCGTATAAAATCTCGCGGAGCTGTCGGCGAAATTATCGCAGACTCAGCCGAACCGAAGTCTATAGCCGATATGTATGAATACGGTCTGAGAGTCAGAGGCGCACGCAAGGGCCCGGACAGCGTGAAGCACGGCATAGAATGGCTGCGCGACCTCGACGAAATAATAATAGATCCCGCCCGCTGTCCAAACGCGGCGCGGGAATTTTCATCGTATGAGCTCGAGCGGGACAAGGATGGCAACTATAAAGCGAACTATCCCGATAGGGACAACCACACGATTGACGCCACGCGCTACGCCACTGAGAACGACCAGCAGAATGTGAGGGTAACTTAATGATTAACAATATGGACTTGATAAGAGAAAAGCTCGCGTATCACCATACGGCTACGGACGATGAGATTATCAAAACCGTGCTTAAAAATGCGCGGGAAGACCCGGATTATCTGGCGGCATGCGAGGGACTCCGGTATTATCGCGGTATGCAGGACATTCTGCAGAAAGATTTCCGCGAGACGGTCGTCTACGAAGAAGACGAAAACAGCCCGGCGGGCATAAAGTGCGGCGGCGTTAAGATAATCAACGAAAACAATTCGAATCACCACAATGTGCATAATTTCCATGCGCTGATGGTCGACCAGAAGGTCGCGTACATCCTCGGCAAGCCGCTTTCCGTCTCTGTCGAGGGCGCAAATGACGGAGCGGGCGGTGCAGATGAAAGTCTGAAAGCTTTTGAGGACGCTGTCACCGCAGTGACCTCCGACGAGGCTTTTGTGGACATGCTCCCTGACCTCGCGACAAATGCGTCAAATTGTATCGTCGGATGGCTGCATGTCTATTACTCGGCAGCCGGCAAGCTTTGTTTTGTTGTTATCCCGACGACGGAATGTATTGCCTGCCGCGATATGAGCTATCAGCAGGTGATTACCGACTTTTTCCGCCATTATAAAATAACCGTCGTGCAAAACGGCACAGAGACGGAGCGGGAGCGGGTAGAGTGGTGGACTGCGACAGGGGTAAAGCGCTATGTCGAAAACGATGCCGGAGAGTTCGTGCTCGAAAGCAACAGCCCGCATTGGTATAACGAGCAGATAATCAACGACGAGCGCGTTTCGGTTGAGGCGAAGTCGTGGGGAAGAATTCCGTTTGTGCCGCTTTATAACAACTCTGCGCATCAGACCGACCTTTCGCGCATCAAAGGGCTACTTGATGCATATAACCTGATATCTTCTGCGTCGACGAATAATCAGATAGATCTCGTCGAGCTCTACTGGATGATACAGGGATACGGCGGAGAGACTGCAAAAGCGATACAGCAGAAGCTGCAGATAAACAAGGCAGTGTCAATAAGCGATCCGTCCGGCAAGATAAGCGCGGAGCAGGTCACGCTGAATGTCACCGAGCGCCTCGCCTGGCTCGATATGCTCCGCCGGGACATATACCATATAGGGCGCGGTATTGATATGAACGATGAAAAGCTCGGCAGCGCGCCGTCAGGCGTCAGTCTGAAATTCCGCTACACCCTGCTTGACCTCAAGGCTGACCCGCTTGTCTCGAAGTTAAAGGTCATGCTGAAAGAGCTGTCATGGTTTATTACGCAGGATATCAACCTGAAGAACGGTACCGACTATGACTATACGCTTATCAAATACGATGTCCACAAGTCGATGATAGTCAATGACGCGGAGACGGTGGATATAATCCAGAAGTCGCAGGGGCTTGTGCCCGATAAGATGCTTTTAGCAAAGCACCCGTTTGTTGACGATGTCGCGCAGGCATATGAGGAGCTGCAGAAGCAGCGCGAGGAAAACGCAAAGATGTTTATCAGCGACGATGACGACAAGGACGATTCCGAAAAGGATGATGAATAATGCGCTCTGATCTCTATTGGGAGGAGCGGGCACTGCAGCGCGAGGAATATGCCCGACGTGCCTCGATGCGGGCTATAAAGACAAAAACAGTCAAGTTATACGCCAAGGCGCAGAAAGACCTCGACGCCCGCATAAATCGGATATTTTCGCGGTATGCGGCAAATGGTGAATTGACGCCGGAAGAGGCTCGGCGGATGCTGAATACCAAAGAAGCAGAAGCGGAATTGGAAGCATTGCGCAAAGAGCTCAATAACATAAAAGACCCGGTCATAAAGAGAAAAGCACTTGCCCGTCTCAATGCGCCGGCATACGCTGCGAGAATAAACCGCCTTGAGGCTTTGAAAGCCAATATCGAGACGGAAACGGCATTGCTTGCCGACCGGGAGAAGCGGGAGCTCAAGCGACTACTTGAAGATGTGAGCGGGGATACATACTATCGCAGCATATATGACACGCAGATCGGCACGGGATTAGGCTTTGAGTTCTCAGCTCTGCCGAAGGGCGCCGTAAACACCATAGTAAATGACCGATGGAAAGGCGCGAATTTTTCCGACCGTATCTGGCAGAACACATCCGCGCTTGCCAACAGCGCATACGGTATTGTGGCGCGTGGAATTATGACGGGAGCGGGTCCGCAGGTAATGGCGCGCCAGCTCGCCGACGCTATGCAGTCCGGAATGTACAGCTCGATGCGGCTGATACGCACCGAGACGAACCGTGTGCACAACGCCGCTGAAAAAGCGGCATACGAAGAGGAAGGCATAACGGAATACAGATTTCTCGCCACCCTTGACGGGCGCACCTGCGATGTCTGCGGCGCTTTAGACGGCAAGACTTTTCCGGTCTCCGAAGCGAAAGAGGGCATAAACTATCCGCCGCTCCATCCGAATGACCGTTGTACTACGACGGCAGTCATAGAGGGACAAAACCGAGCCGAACTCAAACGCCGGGCATTGGATCCCGAGACCGGGAAAACCGTGCTTATTCCGGCGGAAACGACATATGAAGAGTGGCTTGCGGATAATATAAATCCTCTTACCGGGAAGCTTAAATATTACCCGCCCAAGACTTTGACGCAGGTGTCCTCCTACAACAGAGACCAGTTCGAGCGATATTCGGCAGTCTTGAAAGAAAATGTGCCGGATTCTCTTGATGAATTCTTAAAAATAAAGTATAATGATTCTGAAAAGTGGAAGACGCTTAAAAGGCAATACCGCTTTGTGAATCAATACAAGATAGATTCAGGCAATTTCTCTACTGATGAAATCTTGCGGTTTGATAAAAAGGTTATTTATGAAAAAAGACTCCAATTCACGAGCAAATACAAAAAAAGCGGAAATATTGCCGGAGCATATATCGATGATGATGTCGATAATATGTATTACGCTCACAGCATGATTTCCAAAATATCAGAGGCAAAAGGATATAAGGGAACCAACGAAGTTGTCTTATTAAAAGAGAATAGACGGTTTACATATATAAATGTTCTAAAAGAAAATGGGGAAATTCGTGATAAAACTTATCATGATACAGAAGCAAAGCTTTTTGAACATTTTGCAGATTTATATGAAGAAAAGCCTTTCAAAAAAATCTGTATGCTTTCTGAACGGGGAATGTGTGACAGTTGTAAGGGCGTAATGCAGCAGTTTAAAGATCTTCATCCTGATGTTGAAATAAATGTTGTTTCTAATAAAAGGGGGGAAGGTGATGTCTGGAAAAGGAGGATGAAAACGAAAAAATGACTTGTGATATCAGTTATTCGGATGCGCGCGAAATGTTACAAACCTATAATGATTCGGAAGATGACACCGGGGAAGTGTTGGAACATTCATATTTGTTTCAATTTGACGAATCTATTCTTACTGAGGCCGAACGGCTTAATGTTGTGCTCCCACTGATAAAATGGGAAGTGGACAACGACGACCTCACAGAAGCTATGAGTGATGAGCTCTATCTCTACTATGAGGATTTGCTCAAAGGTCGCCTCGACGGAATACTGGACGAGGAAGAAGCCCCGATTATCATAAAAGACCTCACCGAGAGCTATATAAAAGCTTTCGGAAAAGATACTCTTGACGAAGAGGATCAATAATAAATAACAAGCCGCCAAGCGAAAGCGAGGCGGTTTTGTCATATCACAACATAATAATTACAGCGTTTTGCAGTCAAATGCAAAGCGTTGTTTTTATATCCAAATTTATCCGCCACCCGGAGCAAAATGGTGTCGCGCAATATTGGGACTGGCCAAGTAAAAAGGGAGCGCGGGAAAGGACAGACATGGACTGGCTTAAAGACATTTTAGGCGACGCACACACCGAGGACATCGACAAGAAGATAGCGAGCTATATCGGCAAGAACTTTGTTTCAAAAGCAGATTTTCGCGCCGAGTCCGATAAGGTCAAGAACCTTGAGGGTCAGATAGCAGAGCGGGACGGTCAGCTTGAAGAGCTCAAAAAGGTTGATACCGCCGGGCTGCAGGCAACGATTACACAGCTGCAGAACGAGAACAAGCAGGCTAAGGCTAAGTATGACAGCGATATCGCCGCCATGAAGCTTGACTCCGCTATCGATGCCGCTATTACAGCCGCCAAGGGCAAGAACGCAAGAGCGATAAAAGCTTTGATAACGCCCGGCAGCGTGAAGCTCGACAAAGACGGCAAGCTCGAGGGCTTTGACGATCAGCTTAAAGCAATCAGAGAAAGCGACGCCTATCTCTTTGACAAAGTCGAAACCAGACAGAGGGGCGGAGACCCCGACCACGGAGGCGGAGACCCCGAACCGGGCGAAGCCCCCGAAAACTATGCCGATTATGTAAATTGGCGCAAAAATCAGTAAAAACGGAGGATTTAACAAATGCCAAACAAATTTCTGACTCCTCAGATAGTCGCGAACGAGGCTCTTATGGTGCTCGAGAACAATCTCGTTGCTGCCGACCTTGTCCATAAGGACTATTCCAAGGAGTTCGCGCACGTCGGTGATACCATCACCATCCGCAAGCCCGCGAAGTTTTCCGCGAAGAACTTCGTCGGCGAGACCGTAGATCAGAACGTGAACGAGGGCAGTGTCAAGGTGACCCTTGACCATTTCCGCGATGTCACCGTTCCGGTCACTTCCAAGGAAATGACCCTTGACATCAAGTCATTTTCTGAGCAGATCATCTCTCCTGCAGTGCAGGCCATATCTCAGGCTATCGACAGCGATATTATCGCCGAAGGCATCGCAAACGCCGGCAACACCGTGAGCGGCACCGCGAACGCGGCCGACCTCAAGGACATTGCCAACATTGCCAAGGCATTTGACCTCAAGGGCGTACCGATACAGCAGCGCAGACTTCTCGTCAATCCGACGCACAAGTATCGCTATCTGACCACGGAAAACCTCTCAAAGGTCGCATACGCGGGCAACTCCGATGCCCTGCGTTCAGCGGAGCTCGGCTCTATTTATGGTCTTGACACCTATATGTCGCAGAATGCCCCCGATACCCTCGCGGCAACTGCGGGCACTGCGACCGCTGCAAAGGTCTCCTGCACCGCCGGCGAGACTAAGGTCGCACTCTCGGATGTCACTGCGACGACCGGCACCTTTAAAAAGGGCGACGGCTTTATCCTCGACGGCTATCTTTACAGATTTGCCGCCGATGCAACTGCCGCAAGCGGCGCGGTCGCCGAGGTCGCGATAGATCAGCCTATCCACCGCACTATTGCCTCGGACGCGGCGGTCAAGGTGTATCTCGTCAAAACGACCCACTCCCTCGCATTCCACCGCAACGGCCTTGCACTCGTCACTCGTCAGCTTGAGCTGCCTATGGGCGCGAATAATGCGGCTATTGCGTCGAGCAGGAACGGTCTTGCTATCAGAGTCGTATATGACTACGACATCAAGCACAAGACCGACCGCGTCAGCTTCGATATCCTGTACGGCGTCAAGACCCTTGACAGCGACATGACTGCAAGGCTGGTGGGCTGATATGACGGAGCAGAACAAGGCCGACCTCATAGCCCGGATGCGCGTGATGTTGGGTAAGGAAATGTCGCTGCCGGCTGCCCGGTATCTGCTGGATAGCGTCGAGTCCAAGGTATTGCGATATACCAAGCGGCATGAGCTTGTCCCCGGTCTTGATCTGCTTGTGGCGGAGATAGCCGCGCAGCGTTACCGCACGCAGCAGCCGGGCTCTACCGATGCGGCGCAGACCGTCGCGAGCATAACGGACGGCGACCAGAGCATGAGCTTTAAGCACAGCGACTCAGACCTCGCCACAACGGCGGAACTGAGCGACAGCGAAAAGGTGATGCTCAACGAGTGGAGGAGGCTTTTCTGGTGAAGATCCCCGACGCCTTCAAACGCGCACAGCGCGCCGTATTTCAAGACAAAGCAGTCGAGCATTATAAAGCCGTCAAACAGACAGGAACGCTCGGCAGCGAAACAGTGAAGCCCGCAGAAACACCTGCGGGCTCTTTTACTGTCAACTTCCGACTCGTTACCGACGCTATGCAGGCGCAGGAATGGGGGCTGCAGTGCAACAAAGACGCCACCTTTTCAACATCCGATACGCTCGCTGTCGAGAAGGGCGACTATGTGAAATACGGTGGCGCTTATTACCGAATCACCGAGATCCAGCCGCACGACAGCCACACGCTGTATCTTTGCAAGGCGGTGAGCCATGAGCATTGAGGTTAAGGGTCTCGGTGAGCTGGCAAAAAAGCTCGCAAAGCTCGGCGGCGCTGATACCGCCATATCAAACGGTACGCGCGAAGCGGCGCGAATAGTCAACAACAGTGCGAAAGAGCTGTGCCCGGTAGATAACGGCAACTTGCGCGCGTCGCTGCATACCGACTACAAGCGCGAGGGTAGCAAGCATATCGGCAGCGTATTGACCAATGTTGAATACGCCGCCTATGTGGAATTCGGTACGGGTCCTAAAGGTAACGGCACATATCCTTATGAGCTCCCGGGCGGGATCCATTACAAGGCGGACAAGTGGCGCGGCAAAATCCCTGCTGTCGGCTGGCGAATGATAAGCGGACAAAAGGCGCAGCCGTATCTTTATCCTGCGCTTATAAACAATCGCGAAGCAATACTCGAGTGCTATAAGCGCGCGATACAACAGGAAATAAATCGTAAAGGCGGTCAGAAAAATGGTTGATATCGAACAGGTGACTTATGATGTGCTTTCACTCGCTGTACCGGGCGTGAAATGGTCTGCGGAATATCCGCAGAGTTTTGAACGGCACGGTTTGATAAAGCAGATGGATAACTCCGTTAAAATGCCATCCTCTTCGCGTCCGGACCATTTTTCCCGGATCGCCGTGCAGATTCAAGTGTGGATGGCTACGCCGGAGGGCAGGAACGAGGTCGAGAGGCAAGTCGACGATGCGATGCTCCGCCTCGGCCTGCTTCGCGGCTGTCCTAACCACCTTGAGGACGAACAGGAGGACGGTACGGTGTTATACCGCACCGTCCTTCTTTATAACGGAGTCTACGACAACAACACGAAGCGGTTTTACCGCAGTTAATAAGGAGGTAAGTACAAATGGCTGAAGATTATCAGACTTCTATAGGCGTGATTCTGAAAATGGGCGCGAGCGCAGAAGCGGCGGCTGAAGTTCCCGGCCTGCTTGATTTTCCCGATATGCTCGGCGAATCGGACAAAATCGACGTGACCACGATGAAGAACACGCAGAGAAAGTATAAGCCCGGGCTTTCCGACCCCGGGGATATGGCGTTTACTTTCGGCTATGAGGGGATGAAGACCGGCACGAACTGGGCGACCCTCAAGGGAGCTAAGGATGCAGACAAGACCTTTATTCTGCTGTTCCCGGACGGTTCCGGTTTCACATGGACAGGCAGAGTGTCACTTTCGATGCCCGGAAAGGGCATCGCAGAGGCGCTGACCTTTACTGCAAAAATCACTCCATCGTCGGATATAGAGGAATATACCTCGTCTGGCGGCTAAAGAACACATCGGCGGGGGAAACTCCGCCGAAAATTTAAAATAAGGAGACAACAACTATGCTTACTGCGTGTAATGCACCTTTTTATAGATTGACCGCCGGCGAGAAGGAGTACAAGCTCAAGCTCACGACGGCGACAAAAATCGAAGTGGAAGACCGTATAGGCTGCAGCCTGCTTGAAGCTCTTGACAAGCTGGCATACACCAAGGTCTTTGCAGTGACCCTCTGGGGCGCGCTGCAGAAATACCAGGCAAATATGACGCTCCCCAAGACATATGAGCTCATCGATGCGCTTGAAGCCGAGGGCTTTACCCTCGAGGACAGAGCGGACACATTCCTCGGCATTATGAAGGTGTCCGGTTTTTTTACACCGGAACAGATAGCGGACATGGAGCGGGAGGACGAGGAGCAGGAGATAGAGTAATCTTCTCCTCGGCGACCGAGTGGGTCGCGGATCTCAAACCTCGCGCTTTTGCGGTCGGGATAACCCCGGACGAATTCTGGAGCATGTCGGCCGGAGAGGTTGAGGACCTTATATCCGCAAGGCAAAAGGCAGAAAATGAGCGGCGTAAATGGCAGTTACAGCTGATATGGAATCTCGGGCAGCTTGATTCTTTCGCGTTTAACGACCCGAAAAAGTATCCTACGCTTGAAAAGGCGTTTCCGTCAGCTTTCGGCATGCAGCAAACCGGGTGGATGGCAATCAAAGCTCGGATGTCCGCTTATGCCAAATCAAAAAACGCCGCAAGGCACAGGGCAGGTGAAAAAAATGACAGTTGAAGAACTGCAAGTGCTGATTACAGCAAACACCAAGGACTTTAACGCCAAGATTGATAAGGCGAACAAGAGGCTGGGGTCGCTTGAACAGCAGGCAACACGCACGGGAGCGGGTGTCGGAAAGCTTTTTACAGGCATAAAAACTACCGCTGCCGTTGCGGTCATACGGGAAGTAGTAAGCGAGGTCAAGAAGTTGACGGACGCATATGCGGAAAACGAAGCCGCGCAGATGGGCTTGTCGAGCATATTGACCGCGCAGGGAAAAGACCTGAACGCCGCGAAAGCGTGGCTTAAATCGTATACCAAAGACGGCCTTATCCCGATGATGGACGCTTACACCGCGTATAAGAGACTCGCGGCGGCAGGGTATTCCGACGAGCAGACACAGTCCATACTGACCAACCTGAAAGACTCGGCGGCATTTAACCGTCAGGGCAGTATGACGATGGGCGAAGCCATCAAGAGCGCAGCCGAAGGTATCAAAAACGAAAACAGCATTCTTGTCGACAACGCCGGCGTTACAAAAAACCTGTCCGTTATATGGGACGAATACGCGGCATCAATAGGCAAGACTGCAGCAACGCTGACCGACGCAGAAAAGCGCATGGCCACGACACAGGGCATCATGCGGGAGACGGCATTCCAGACCGGAGATGCCGCGAAATATGCGAACACACTCGCAGGGGCGCAGGCCGCTTTGAAAGCTCAGACAAAAATGTTGTCGAGCGCGCTCGGGTCAATGTTTGCGCCGGCTTTGCAGCAGTGTATTCCGCAGGTCACGGCGTTGCTTGAAAGATTGACTGCCCTCGCCGAAAAAGCCGGGCAAGTTATGGCTATATTGTTCGGCACGTCGAGTGCAACGAGTCAGACATCATCAAACACATCTAAACTTGCCAACAGCACACAGCAAGTGTCCACAAACCTCGGCAGCGCGGCGAAAAAGGCAAAGGATTATAAGAACGCTTTGCTCGGCATCGATGAAATCAATCGTCTCGGAACGCCGGATACCGGATCTGATAGCGGCAGCGGCGGCGGAAGCAGCACAACGGTATCAAGCGGGGGAAACAATTTCAAGAGCCCATTTTCCAATGCTGACAGTGTTATTGACCCGAAGCTTGCGGAGCGTGCCGAAGAGCTGAAGCAGAAATTCAAGAAGGTCAGAGAAGAGCTTGAAAAATGGGAACCGGCGTTTATCGGAGCCGGTACTGCAATAGGTTCGTTCCTACTTATTTTTGAAGGTGCCAAGCTTTTCAAAAAGATAAAAGACCTCGGGGGAATTGTTTCCGCTTTTAAGTCTTTAAAGTTCGTGAGCAAGCTGTCTACAATAGGCGCGAGCATCAAAGGTGTTTTTACTGCATTAGGTACCGCGCTTGGCGCAAGTGCCGGAGCTGCGACTGCTGTAGGTGTTGCTGTGGTTGCCGCGGTAGCTGTGGCAATTGCGGCGGTGGTTTTGCTGATAGTCTATTGGGACGAAGTGAAAGCGGCTGCTAAAAAGGCGTATGACTGGATAAAAGAAAAATGGGCGTCTTTGGGCGAATGGTTCAAGAGTAATGTCTCCGAACCGATAAAAGAAACGTTTTCAAAAACATGGGATAAAATCAAAGATGTCTTTTCTCCTGCTACTGAATGGTTTGGAACTTTGTTCGGTAGCGTAAAACAGACATTCGACGATGTTTTCTACGATATCGGCGTTATAGCAAAGGGTTGTTGGGAAATTGTAAAAGCGGCTTGGGACAAAGTGGGATCATGGTTTAAAGAAACCGTAATTGACCCAGTTTCCAACTTCTTCGACGGAATGTGGGAAAGCTTGAAATCAAAGGCGAAGGACGCCTGGGAGGGTGTTAAAACGGCTTTTTCCCCTGTTGTAAATTGGTTTAAGGATAAATTTACACAAGCGTGGACAGCAGTTAAAAATGTTTTCAGTGTAGGCGGAAAAATTTTTGACGGCATCAAAGAGGGCATAACTGCAGCATTTAAAACTGTTGTTAATGCAATAATCGGGGGTATAAACAAAGTTGTTGCAATACCGTTTAATGCCATAAACAAGTCAATCGATAAGCTGAGAAATGCAAATATACTCGGCTTGTCGCCATTTGCTGATCTGCGCGATATATCGATACCTCAAATTCCAAAGCTTGCAACGGGTGCGGTAATTCCGCCGAACAGAGAGTTTATTGCGATGCTCGGCGACCAGAAAAACGGCACGAATATCGAAACGCCGGAGAGTTTGCTGCGAAAAGTCGTCAAGGAAGAAAGCCGCGGCAGTGATGGCGGCGACTGGCATATACAGGTCGTGCTTCCTGACGGTACGATAAAAGGAGAGGCTATAGTAACCGCTGTTCAGAGATATAATCAAAAGAGCGGAAGAACAGTTATTCCATGCGACATATAAAAAGCAGCCCCTCTGAAAGGGGCTGCTTTCAATATGAAACAAAGGAACCGTAGAGAACTTTATCTTCAATTTCCGCATATGTAAGACTTGTTCCTTGTGAAGCGTAAGACATCTGAATTACAAAATCGCTGCGTAACTGTGCGCCGTAGGAGTTTTGTGAGTCAACCCACGCGCTGACCGTAACAGTGTCTTTATAGCGCGATACAATCCATGCGCTTGTATCCGTGAGGTTGGGGAACGACGCGGCTGATGGAGTCTTGAGGTATTGCTTAACATGTTGTTCTGCCATGCCCTTGTAATAATTTGACTCGTAGGAACTGAGATAGTAATCTTCAATGTTTGCGAGGGCTCCGCCTTTTTTGGAGTTGAACAGCTCGACTCCGCCGCTCGAAATGTAACTCGTCTTTCCATTGGAAACGACAAGCGTTCCGGATATCTTATCGTTCGAAAACTTAAAGCTTTTATCTGTCGAGTTTGATGATAATGATTCAAAGTAAATCGGAGTGGAAATTCCCACTTTTTTAAAGTCGTTTATAACTTTTTGAGCCTGTTCATCCGAGAGGTCAGCGTAGAGCTTAAGTGCTTGGACTGAGACGTCGCCAATATTTTGCGACGCAGCGGCTTCTGTCATTGGCGGCTCGCTCGTCTTGTTTTTGTCCTTGCTTTTATCTTTGCTTGCTTTCTTTTCTTCTTTAAGTTGTGATTCGGCGGCAAGCTTTGAATCATATTCAGATCTCTCTTCGGGGGTCATGTTGTTGTAGTTGGTTTGCGCCCCACAAAAAATAAACACATTAGATGCAACAAAGCAAATCAAAGCTGCAACGACAAAATTCTTGCGGGGTTTCTTCTTGAAAATCCGCACAACTGCAATTACTAAAAAGGCGATTACGCCTATCGCAGACAAAAGACCAAGTCCAAAAAGAACATTATCCATATTATTTTTCTCCTTTTTCTTTTTAATTTATCATATTTCATTTTTTATGTCAAGAAAGAAGGTGGAACAGCAGTGGCAACCGCTTTTAATCCCGGCGACAATCCGATAGCTACCGTGGATGGCGTAACTATGCCGGTATATCCTGACTCGGAGGACGGATATAAATGGGAACTCGAGGACGCTTCGGCCAGCGACGCGGGGCGTACCGAAGATGTCGTCATGCACAAAAAGCGCATAGGACAGACCGACGCGGTAACGCTTAAATTTTCCGGGTTGTCCATAGCGAACGCGAGCAAGATTCTGAAAATGTTCAATCCGGAGTATATAACGGTCAAGTACTTAAATATGCTCGAGGGCGGATATGTAACAAAAGAGTTTTATGTCGGCAACAGAAGTGCGCCGCTGTACAACAGCAGTCTGAATGTTGTTGACAATGTGACCTTTAAAATCGTGGCGCGAAAGGGGTGATGTTATGTATCCAATAACTTCTGCCGGGCTTGCGGCTCTGCGAGAGGATGTGGTGCAGTCCGTCAATATCCTCTGTACGCCTACCAAGGGCACGGCATTTAATATCACCGACAAGGACATCATCGGCGCGGTAACGGTGGACTGGTCGAGCGTCACGGGCAGCAAGCTTGATTTGGGCTCGGCGTGTATGTCGGAGCTGAGCTTTACTCTCGAAAATGCCGACGGCGCGTTTGACGATAAGGTGTTCGAGGGCGCGCAGCTGTATGTCACTACAAGCTTTTCCACTGGCTCGACAACGGAGACCGTGCCTATCGGCTATTACACGGTGGACAGCCCTCCGCGCAAGCTCCGGAGCATCAAAATAACGGCTTATGACCGCATGGCGAAGTTTAACCGAGCCTATGATACTGAGCTTGCCTATCCTGCAACGCTGTATCAGATAGTCGCCGATGCCTGCACAAAGTGCGGGGTGTCGCAGAAGCTTCCGACGAACACTTTGCATCGGGGTGTGTCGATACCGAAACGCCCGGAGGCGGACAACCTGACCTATCGTCAGGTGCTTGTCTGGGCTGCGGAGCTCATGGGCGTGAGCTTGTATATTGACTATGACGGCAAGCTGACAGGCGGGTGGTATGCGACAAATGCCAAGCACACGGTGATAAAAGCTTCGGATCGTTTTACTTCCGGCAATACCGATTTCGCCGAAAACAGCATCGTGTTTTCCGGTGTGCGTATCGTCGGAAACGACGAGAACAAGACTGAATACCTCGCAGGCACAAAGGACTATGCCTTTAACGTTGAGGGCAATCTTCTTGCGCAGAGTGATATGAATCTCAGCACACTGGCAACGGAGCTTAAAACCGCACGGTGCAGTCTTACATACACTCCGATGTCCTGCACTACGCACTCGTTTCCGCACCTTAGACCGCTTGATATTATGAAGTTTGAGACGGCGCAGGGGACGAAAAAGGTCGTGCTGACAAATGTCAAGTGGCAGTCACAGAACCGCTGCACGAAGCTCGAGGGCAAGGGCGAAACGGCAACGCAGTCGGGATATGCCACAATGGGCGCGTTTACACCGAAGCAGCGGGCGGTACTCGAGCAGACCCGCGCACAGCAGGCGGCGCAAATCAACGACTACGAACAGGCGACCCTCGCGCTGAACGAGACCATCGCAAACAGCATGGGCTTATATGTCACGCGTAAAGCGGACAGCAACGGCGCGGTTATAACCTATTACCACGACAAGCCTACGCTTGAGGGGAGCAACACCATCTACTGCCGCAACGCCGGCGGTTATGCCTGGACTAATAACGGTTGGAACAACGGATCCCCGAACTGGGAGTACGGTGTATCAAAAGACGGTGACGCGGTTATCCGAAGCATTGCCGCAAACAAGATTTCCGCGAGTTATATCACGACGGATATCCTTTCGTCGCCGACTGGGAAGTTTTCTTTTGACTTGGACACCGGACACATCGAAGCCTCTGATATCAACATCACTGGCGGCGATATAAACCTTGACGGCGGTCAGCTGTCAATAGAAAACAGCGGATTTAAGACCGACCTGTCAAGCGGATATTTGCAGATGTATTACACCACAAATATGCAAACCGGCGCAAATTATGAGTACTTTGACATTAACAATACGCTGATTGGCACGAAGTTTTATGCGACGCTCGCCGCGCCGAAGCCTGCCGCCGCGCTTGGCGTTACATCAAACGGTTTTCGATTTGGCGAGAAAGCAGAAAACGCCACGCTTGTAAACCATTGGAACACCGATTATGCCGTGATAGAAAAAGATAACGCAAGATTTCGCAAAAAAGTCGAGGTCAACGAGCCTTTAAGCGTTGCTGCAGGCGGCGACGCCATCGGGTTTATCGCGCATGCACCAAACGGCGCGAACGATGTAAGCGCGGAGCTTGGTGCTACGAGTGACGCGAGCGCACTGCTGCAAATCGTCAACAACACCAAAGGCACGGTTCCGGCGCGAATTGAAATCTACTCGAGCGGAACAAACGGAAAGGGCATGACTTTAAAGCTTACTTCCGGCGGCGGTTACACCGGACGACTATTTTTAGACACCACCGGACTGTATGCCGAATTTAACGACAGCGGCGACTACAAAAAACTCGCTTAGGGGGCTATTATGACAAAAACCGAAATTGAACAGAAAATCGCAGAAGTCAAAGCGCAGGGCGACGCCTTGCAGAAGCACAACTCTCAAATAATGCAGCAGCTCGAAGTCAACAAGCTCGAGCTTGCGAAAATCTGCGGCAAAATCGAACTGTTGTCCGATATGCTCTCAGAACTCGAAAAAACGCCCGTGGAGGGAGAGAATGGGGAGGCGGAAAAAGATGCAGACAAGAACGATAACGGTTGATTATGCCCGCCCGCGTGGCTACGACGTAGGCTACCGCGCCGAAAATAATTTTACTCTGCTTGCCTTGCCTGTGCCCAAAGAGCTCGAGGGCGCGGACAGCTACAGAGTCTATTTTGAGTCCACAGTCGGCGAGTATCTGCAAACCGAGCTACTGACTCCTGCGGACGGCTATGTTACTGTCAAAATTACAAGCGATGTTGTGCCCGAGCCGGGCAACATGGCAGCGCAGCTTGTCGCATTCGGAGCGGGCGAGATAGTCGGCTATTCGCCTGTGATAACGGGCACTGCAAAGGTGTCAATCCCGGACGGCACAGAGCGGTTGGGTCACAGCCTCGCCGCCGAAATCGCGCTTAACACTGCCGCACGGCACGACCATGATAACAAGGCGGTGCTTGATAAATTTGCGGAGTCAGACGGCGAGCCGACCTATGATGGTCAGGTTATAGGTGGCGGAGGTTCAACAGAGTCGGAACTTTTTATTGTTAATGTGCAGGCGCAAAGCGGGGCAGATGGATATACAATTACTTCCCACAATAAGACCTACGAGCAAATAGATGCAGCTTATAAGGCGGGCAAGCAAGTTTTGATTGCTTTCACGGTTACGAATGAGAATAACACATTTTTAATTCCTCTCGGGATTGCCACAGAAACCGATTATGAGTTCTTAGTTTTTGCCAATGCGGTCTTTTATGTATATGTCGATAACACAGATACGTGGGATTGCTATGTGGAACCACTTGAAGCAGACAGTATTAAAGCCAAGATATCTGCCGACAGCTCTGCACAATCATTAAGTTTACAGACAATTCTTAACAGTTTGGTTTATCCTGCGGTTGAGAAAGCCCATGAACATAATAATGAAGACGTTCTCGACAAGCTCTCTGTCTCTGACGGCAAACTCCAATATAACGGCTCCGATGTCAGCCTTAAACCTGCCTATTATATCGACCTTGCGGGTACTTACCCGAACTACACATGCCCAGTGGCTATGGACGACATTAAGACGGCTTATAACTCTGGCTATAATCTCGTCTGTCGATGCACGCTGGGTAAATTTACAGCAACACTTCCGCTGTTTGTTCCAATGCCCACCGCTAACACTTGGATATTTTCAGGTTCTGGGGCATTGTTGGGCATGAGCTTTGCCGCGCAGTCGTTTACCGTGGCGATAACAAGCAACGGTGTTGCAGCCGACCAGACCTTGCTAAATCAACCGCTCAATATAACAGCTGGAGACACCACCTACAGCTACGACGGACGTTATTTTGTCGACATCGCAGTTAAACCCGCAACACAGCTAATAACAACCGCAGAGGAAAATATAACCCTCGCCGACAACACCGAGTACCGCCTCACCGATGTCACGACCTTAACACTGACATATCCTACAGGCAACTTCGAGTGCTGGATGCGCCTGAACTTCGCGGCGAGCGGTAATGTCACCGTCACTCTGCCGACAGGCACAAAGTATATCGGCACTGCTCCCGATTTTAAAAACGGCGAGACATGGGAGCTGAGCTTTAAAGACAAAATTTTGGCGGCGCAGAAAGTCGGTGAGGGCACTTGAACAGGCGCAGATTTATATGGCAAAAGGCGCAGGCGCAGAGCGGACTACCGGAGGGCTATACGGCATTGAAATATATCCAATCGTCGGGCACTCAGTATATCGACACTGGACGCAAGCTAACGCAGGATTCTGATATCACTATAGACTTTATGATAGTTGGTACAAAAAACAGGAACGCAGGTATATTCGGTTCGCGCGAAAGTGCATCGAAAAATAATCTTGCGCTATTTCAAGATGGGGGTTCAGGTTATTTCGCCGGCGACTTTTCCGAATATCGACAGCACCGTTTTACGATGACTTTAATATCGGAACGAACAAAAATCCGAATGAACAAAGCTGGTGTATGGGTTAATGATATTTTAAAAAAATCTTGGAGCGATGTCGCCGACTTCGAGACGCCGACAAATGGATTAATATTTGATATCGGCAACAATAACTGGACGGGCAATAAGGCTATTATGCAGTTATATAGCTACACAGATGGCAACGCCCAACAGCTTGTCCCTTGTCTCGATGCAAACGGTGTGCCGTGCCTTTATGATCTTATAGGCAAAACGGCGCTCTATAATCAGGGCGCGAGCAGCTTCACATGGGGGTGAAAATATGATATACGGAAAACTGGTCGGCGGTGCTCTGCACGGCGCGCCGAGACCGATAAGAACAGAAAATGGCGATGTTTTTACCAATGACCCGGTATTGCTTTTGCAGTACGGATACAAGCCGATAATCACGGCGGAATATCCGTCCGACGGCGGGTATTACACCGAGTCGTGGACGGAGACGGAATCCCAGATAAAGCAAATCTGGACAGCCGCCGAGCCGCCCGAAGATATATCGGCGGACGAGGCGCTGGATATCATCACAGGGGGTGCGGATATATGACACGGACGCAGGCAAAACGCTTCCGCGAGATGATAACAAGAGCCGCCGCGAAGCTGACGAACGCCGAAGCTCTGACAAGTATCAGCCTATTTGAACCGTGGAGCGACGAAAAAGATTATTCTATCGGCGACAGGGTGCGCGACGGCGGGAATTTATATCGCTGTTACAACGCTATATCCGCCAATCCCACATGGCGTCCGAGTGTGACTCCCACACACTGGGAGCGTGTGACGGTCGGCGAAGACGGCACAATTGACAATCCTATCACGGCGGCGGCTGGCATGAGGTATTTTAAAGATAAATACTATCTCGACGGCGGCAAAATTTACAGATGCACAAGAGACGACAGCGGCGGCGAGGGCACGGTTATGCACTATCTGCCGTCGCAGCTTGTGGGCATTTACTTCGAGGAGGTGACGGGATGAGTGTGTGGGAAGTTTTTTTAGCCGCAATAGGTGCATGCGGGACGGTTTGCGCCATTATCTTTGGGTATCAAGCCTATAAGCGGAACAACAAAGGCGACAACCGCGACGAAGGCAAGAAAGACGGTGTTGTTTTGACGGAGCTGGGGTACATAAAAAGCGGCGTCGATGACATCAAACGAAAGCAGGAAAAGCAGGATGACAGCATAAGGGAAGTCGTTGAAAGACTGAGTTCTGTTGAATCGTCCGCGAAACAAGCACACCATCGGATAGACGGCTTGGAGAGCCGTATGAGCGAAAAATAAGGAGGTCACATTTATGTTTGCAGAATTTTGGTCGGAGTACGGTATGACATTGATCTACACCGTTTTAACGGCGGTGCTCGGCTTCATCGGAATCGCGATAAAGCAGATTCTTTCGAAGCTTTCCGCCGACAAGACTAAAGAGTCGGTCGTGAAAACTTGTGTCAACGCAGCGGAGCAGCTGTATAAAGATTTACACGGCGAAGAAAAGCTTGCGAAGGTCAAGGAAAACATCGTTGAAATGCTCAATGAGAAAGGCATATCAATATCTGATATCGAGATGGACATGCTTATCGAAGCGGCGGTTGCGGAAATCAATAAGCAGCTTAAGAAAAAGGAGGGTGCTGAAAATGGCAAAGACTAATACAGGGCTCGTGGCATACGCAAAAGCGAACATCGGCAATCCGTATTGGTACGGCACCTTTGGGCAGGTCGGTACACAGACGCTGCTTGACTCGAAGCGCAAGCAGTATCCGTCTTTTTATACAAGCACCAGATATGCGGCGTGCAAGAAAGATATCGGCAAGCGCGTGCATGACTGTGTCGGTTTGATAAAAGGCTACCTGTGGAGCGACAGCGCTACAGCCGCGCCGAAATATAACGCCGCGCAGGATGTGTCGGCAAACGGCATGCTCTCAAAATGTACCGAACACGGCAACATAAATAAGATGCCAGAGATCCCCGGCGTCCTCGTTTTCATGGATGGTCATGTGGGTGTGTATGAGGGCAATGGCTATGTTATCGAGTGTACCGTCTCATGCGGCGGTGGCGTCGTCAGAACCGCGCTTAAAAGCCGTCCCTGGGTGCATTGGGGCAAATGTCCTTGGATAAGTTACAACAGCACTACAGCGGCACAGAAGCCGTCAGAATCGACCTCGAAGCCAACAAGCGGCGTAAAAGTTGGTGACAAGGTCAGGATAACCGGCACGAACTATGCCACGGGTCAGCATATACCCGCTTGGGTGAAGCTGCGTAAGTATACCGTAAGTAAGGTGCAGGACGGTAAAGCCCTGCTCAAGGAGATCAGCAGCTGGGTGCATACCAAAGATATAACAGTAGTATCGACGGCAAAGAAAGGTGTTGCAGTCGGTAGCACAGTGACTATCAAGAAAGGTGCTGTTTACGGCGGCTGTACCTCAGCGCGCGGAAAAGCGGTCCCGTCCGCTCAGCTTGCACCGACAAAGCACAAGGTAAGCAGGATACAGACAAACAAAGGCGTCAAAGAAGCACTGCTCGGCGATATATCGAGCTGGGTAGCGGTGGCGAGCCTTGAGAAGGTTACAAAATGAAAAAAGCAATGTTGTCACAGCCAATGCGCGGAAAAACCGAAGCGGAAATAAAGGCGACGAGAGAGCATGCCATAAGGGCACTTAAGGCTAAAGACTATGAAGTCGTAAACACCTTGTTTACTGACGAGTGGTATAGTGATGCTCAAATGAAGCAGCGCGGAGTAGAAAATATACCGCTTTGCTTTTTGGCAAAATCTCTTGAAAATATGTCGCTTTGTCATGCAGCATTTTTTTGCGAAGGTTGGGAAAATGCGCGCGGCTGCAAGATAGAGCACGAAGCAGCCGTAGCTTATGGGCTCGACATAATATATGAGAATGAGGAGGCATGACATATGATAACAGCAATTCTTTTCAACCTCATGAACATGCTCGGACTTTACGGAGCCTGGGCGGTCGTACAGATTCTCAAGCTCTTCGGAGCGATTTAAAACACAACCGGGCAGGGGATTTTCCTCTGCCCGGTTTTCTGCTTTATAAAGTACGCAGCTCCCGGTCAAACCGAGAGCCACAAGAAGAAATAGGATATAGAGCCGGAGGCTCTTTATTGCATTATAACATTATATGCTTTGAAAATCAAGCAATGTTTGTGCCGGCAAAAATCGACCGTTACTACAGGGTTACTACGGATTCTATTTTAGGGTACATTGAAATAGAAATGAAAAAAGCCTTGAAACCGTTGATACACAACGACTTCAAGACTTCCTCTTTTGGTGATCCATCGGAGATTCGAACTCCGGACACCTTGATTAAAAGTCAAATATGTAGTACATACACATAGCAAATTACGGAGAAAAACACAACATATAGTGGCTTGGATGTGCGCAACAGACGATAAATGCTAAACGGAAATCGGGCGTTACTACGGGATTACTACGGATTTTAAGATATCTTCGCCATTTCCTCGTGAAGAGTTTTGTCTGATACAAGTGCATAGTATTTTAAGGTCGTGCTGTATTCTTCGTGCCCAAGGATCATTTGTGTAGCTTCGGGTGATACCCCGCTTTCTACCATCATTGTTGCACATGTTTTTCGGCAGCAATGGGGGGATAGACGCTTAACTCCTATCTCTTCAAGGCAGTCATAATACTTTTTGCGCATGTAGCTCGAGCTGTATCCCTCGCCGTCATCACGGCATACTATTTTTTTACCTTGCTTTGCTACGAGTGCTTCTATATACGGCTTAATCACCGGCAGAACAGGAACATGGCGATTCTCTCCGGCTTCGGTTTTCAGACCACCTATGAGCAGGGCTTGAGCCGCTATGTAATCATCCGGAGTAAGGGCGAGTAGTTCAGAAATACGAAATCCCGTGTAAATCAGGATGAGAATGATATCGGCATATGGGACATTAGCTTGTGCGGCAGCCTTTATCTTTTTCACTTCTTCAGCGGAAAATGGATGTATTTCGTTTTTCTTTTTCTTTGGGAGCTTAACGAATTTAGAATAGTCTTTGTAACAAATGTCTCTCTCCAACGCAAGCGCATAAAGACGCGAAAATGTGATTTTTATATACGAGAGCGAAGTGCCGCTTTGTGCGCTGTATGCATCGATACATTTCTGCATGTCTTCCGTTCTCAGCTCGCGCATTTTGATAGCCTTTACATCTTCGGGAATCTTCTTCCAGGCGGCGTTGTAGCAATCCCGGGACTGTTTGGATATGTTTTTATACTCCGGGCGGGATAGCCATATCATATGCAAATCATCAACGGTCATGTTTATCTCTGTGACCGGGTGTTCGAGGTAGTGAGCCAGAGCAGCTTTTGCCTCTTTGCTCGATGCGTAGTGCCCGAGGATTTCCTGCTTTTTAATCATCTTGCCCTGCTCGTCTAGGCTATAACTTGCCGGCAACGCGACGACCCAGGGACGCCGCTTGATATCCTTGCGTTTATATACGCTGCCTTCGCCGTTTTCACGCTTTGCCATTAAAAAATCCGCTCCTTTACTTGTGTTTCCTCAGAGCGGGTGATATAATAAATATATCAATCCACTCTATACGCATGGTGTGTGTTGATGCCTGAGCCCTCGGTGCTGGAACACCGGGGGTTCTTTTTTATTTAATTAATCGTCATTATTAGCTACAAATGTTGGGGGAGTAACAATAGGTGTGTTGCCAGCCATAAGCGTTGTCAGCTGAGAAAGAAGTAAAGAGGCTTTTGCGGCGCACATAGATATTATTGTTTTATCTGCTTTGAGCAGCTCTAAAACATCGTTTTTGCTGAGCTTCACTCCCTCTTCATTCATAGTGCATATAATCCTAAACGAGATGTTTATTGAAATGAGCGGTTCCGGTGTTGCGGAAACGTGCCTTGAATATATAACAGATACTTGACTCTCCGGGATATCTGCTGTGTCGATGTCAACGGTGTCGCCAATACTTATTTGAAGTGAAGGCAGTGTGCTGAGAACGCTGTCATCCGTAACATCAACAGCGCAAAGTGCAACGGCGGGATTGTCATTAAGATAATCTGAAAGGTTCATTGTTTTACCTCCAAAGACAAAAGTTTTTTAGTGTTGGTAAGGTTGCTCCAAAGGGAACTGTTGGCATCTATGACGGCCTCTTTGATCCTTCGCTCAGATGCATTTATTTCATCAATAACATCGCTTTGCCCATCAGCAATTACTTTTTCAATAGATATTTCGACGAGACGATTCAATGATATGCCTGCTTTTAATGCCTCTATTGCGGCCTGTCGGTGCAGTTCGGGGCGTATTCTTATGTTAAATTGTCCTTTGCACGGCTTCTGAGGCTCTTTGGATAATGCCTTGCACATTTCCAAATAATCGTCTACGGCTTCGTGAAAAGCACTTTCAACCTCATCAACACGCTCGGCTTCAAATGTAACCAGGTCGTTTATCATTTCAATTTTTCCGTGCAGAACCTGGTCTTCTGCATCATAGAGCACGGCGGTGTAATAACCCTTGTACTCCATTATATTCTCCTTCATAGTTTTCCATCCTCTCTTAACTTAGCTATAGCATCTTTTATAGCATATCGCTTTACTATCTTTTGTGGGTGTGGCTTATGCATATTGATAATATTATTATTTTCGTCGACAAAGCGAACCGCAGAGCCAGAAGTGCTGCCGCAGTTGAATTCTTTATATCCGAAGTAAGAAAGAACACTAACCAACTCCTTATAAGTTAAGTCGTTAGGAATACTCAAAAAACGCTCTACCAATTTTTCAATCTGACTCAAAAAATAAACAGCCCCTTTAATGTAACTGAAACACAGTTACAACAAGATTTTACGCCCAAATGGCTAAAATATTCAATATATTTTTAGAACATTAAAAAATTTTACAATAATCTGTACTTTGCTCCTCATCTAACCGCGCTCAGATGGGCGACTGCTTTCTTAATTAGTTTTTAATTATCTCTCTCACGAGGAGATAAGGAACGCCGATGATGTGATACTGCTCGAGATTTGCGCCTGTCAATTCTTTTGGTGGGTAGGAAGGATTAAGCGGACTGAGCCTCACCATATCGTCAAAAATTTCGACACGCTTAAGCGTCGCGCATTCTCCATCATATATAACGGCTCCGACATCTCCGTTGCGCTCGACAAAGGTTTGCCGAAGAATGAGGACTTTATCGTCAGTGTGGTATGTGGGATACATTGAATCGCCGTGTACCTTGAGAACAAAAAAGTCGGATTTGCTTCGTCCCTTGAGAAAAGAGCGTGGGACATCTATTGTTTCTCCGCTCCAGTCCTCTATAGCCGTCTCATTGTACCCCGCAGCGATGCTGCCAAGAACCGGAAAGGTAACCACGTCATCAGTTACATTGGGAGAAAAAAGTTTAAATGATTGTGCCGAGGTGTTATCTTCACCGTCAATCAAGTAAGAGGTTGTTGTATTTAATGCTCTCGCAAAATCAGATATCTTGCTCTGGTTTATATTTCGGAGACCAAGCTCAATCTTATTAACAGCCGAAGCTGTTTTGAAGCCTACTCTCTCAGCAAGCTCTTGCTGCGACATTCCTTTTTCTTCTCTTAACTTTCTTATTCTATCATAGATTGTCATATTATCACCGCCTGCTTGAATAATATCAGCTATTAGCCAATTTGTCAACTTTTTTTGAAAAAAATTAAAGAAAACCATTGACAAACTGGCTAATAACAATTATGATATGTGTATAGCCAAAACGGCTAAAAGAAAGGAGGCGAAAAACATAATGACCGCGACAAATAAGCTGAAGGCAAAAATGGTGGAGGCCGGAATCACACAGGCCGAACTGGCGAAAATCCTCGGAATCTCCTATCAGGCAATGAATTACAAGATAAATAACAGGTCTGAATTCAAGGTGAGCGAGATAGAAGCCGTTGCCAGTGCTCTGAAGATCAGAAATAAAGACGAATATTTTTTTGCCTAATCATTAGCCAAAATGGCTAAATGCGAAAACAAGGCGGGGGAGAAAAACAAAAAATCCATATTACATCAATTAAAAGGAGGAAAACACCATGCGTAAAAAAATGGCACTTATGTCAGTCGACGAGGCGTCAATGTACCTGAGAGAGGTTATCTACATACCGCCGCACCAGATCAGGCTGCTCGCGAGGGAGGGAAAATGCACCTTCTGTATCGCGATCAAAAATCCGAGCGGGTCGTACTCGTACCACATTAGGCTTGACCGGCTTGAGCAGTTCAAGCGCGGAGACATTGGTCTTATGGTGAGCTAAGGGCAAAAACAGAAAGGAGACATCAAAATGACAAAAGGATTTTTAACAATTGCCGCAGTGTTGGCGCTTGTCCTGCTTTTCGCGGCGGCAGCGGTTCCGGAGACAGAACCGATTACCGCGCCTGAACCGATGGTATCGGCGCAGATACCCACAGCACGCTACCGGTTGACCGCAGACGAGCGAGAGCTTATATGCAAGGTTGTTATGGCTGAATCTGGAATCGAGCCGTTTGATGGCAAAATGGCGGTCTCACAGTGCATTTTAAATGCGTGTGAAAAGACCGGCAAACGCCCCGCGGAGATAGTTGCGGAGTATGGTTACACCGACCGCCGGGTAGAACCGAACGCAGAGACGAGGGAAGCCGTCGCCGCGGTCTTTGATGCCGGCGAGACGGTGACAGACGCGAAGATACTTTTCTTCTACGCACCGGCGCTTGTGAGCAGCGAATGGCATGAGTCGCAGACCTATGTTTGCACCATCGGCGGGCACAGGTTCTTTGGGGAGGCAGGAAAATGATAAAGAGCAATTACACTTTCGGTGAAATCATCGAACTTCAGAAACTGCCGCTCAGCGATAAAATCGCTTTTTCTGTTGAGGTGCTGAAACAGTGCGAAAAAATCACGAGTCACAATGTCGCCCTCGCTTTCTCCGGCGGCAAAGACAGCCTTGTTGTTGCTGATCTTGTCGAACGCTTTGTGCCAACGTTACACGGTAAGATACTTTGTATTTTCGGCAACACAGGCGTGGAGTTTCCCGAGAGTTTAGCCTTTGCACGAAAATATGGCAAGGCGCATTACGGTGATAGATTTATTGAGACCAAACTGTTGCGTCTCGACCATGACGAGCTGAGATATGATTTTGCCCGCGAGCTTATCGAAAGGTTGGAATCTGAAGGTGCTCTTGATGAGGTATTAAAGGCAGACGGCAAGCTCAAAGGACAGGGAGCCTTAATTACGGCAGCGAAAAAACGCGGCTATGAGCTCAACAGGAGAAACTGTTATTTCAAAGGTCACAGAATGAATTTCGCGTATTGCCTTGAGCAGTATGGCGCTCCGCTGCTCGGGAAAGCCGCATCAAAGCTTGACGCTCACCGTATCAACATAGAGTGCTTTTTGAAGTATTCCGATACATCGTCCAACGATGAAAAACTCAAAGAGTATTACGACACATTGAAAGAGTGCAAATTTTCACAGCATTGTTGCAAATTGCTGAAAAAAGAGCCATCGGAGCGCGTTCAAGCGGAAAAGAATGTAGGAGTGATAATAAAAGGCTTGATGGCTGCGGAATCGCACACACGTATGCTCAGTATCGCCACACGAGGTCCGATATTTGCCTCGCATAGACCGCATATCAAGGACGAACCTTTCTATCATATGTCGCCAATAGCCATGTGGCGAGATGAAGATGTGTGGGAGTATATAAATACTTACGGCGTTGAACGTCCGCCGCTTTATGCCTTCACCTATGAGACCGTGGACGGCGAAATAAAGCACATCGAGCGTAACGGTTGTATGTTCTGCGGCACAGATATTCAGTTTAAAAACAATCACTTGAGTGTTCTTCGACAAACTCACCCAAAGGCATATCAGGTCTGCATGGAGCAATTTGGATATCGCAAGGAGCTCAACACCTTGTTTCAGCTTCGCAAGGACAAAAATATTCTGTCAGCGATGACTGATATCGGTAGGAGCGCACGGATGATAGATGCGGTTGGTGACAGTCCGTTGCTTGCCAGAGCTCGACCTTGCGCATACGACGATTTTGGCGAGATGGTTGATTTGACAGGTACAGGACTTGAGACTGAGTATGACCCCGAGGAGGTATAAAAATGGCTTTAAAATTTGCAATTCAGACCGCTTTTGAGATCCTTGTCGTCGTACTTATCATCTATGGCTTTTGGCATGAGGACAAGCTCATAGCTTTTGAGGACGACCTCAAAGCAAAAATTTTAAACAGAAAGGAGACAAAACGCAATGGGAAATCAGACGACTAAAAGCCCGTTTGATGTGCAGATCCTTGCTGCCAGGCTAAAAGACCTGATGCGCGAAAGCGTGCCGAAAGTCACGCAGAAAGACCTTGCCGCGGCACTCGGCACCGCGCCTAACATGGTATCGGCGTATATGCACGGCAAGAGCTGTCCGTCGCTGCCGATGGCAGTTAACATAGCACAGTATTTTGATGTGTCAATTGATTATCTCGCCGGCTTGACCGACCATCGGCGGCAGCAAGTAATCGTGTCAGCACCGGCACCGGCACCGAAGCGCGGACGAGACCCGTGGCGCAAAATGGCGATTTGCAACAGCTGTGACTGGCGCAGACGCATGGC
>ERZ780141.562-NODE-562-length-27425-cov-6.169529_pt1 | contig 27425 bp, 20 predicted proteins | sample MGYA00433080_ERZ780141 | MGnify/ENA primary metagenome ERZ780141 (study PRJEB29588, sample SAMEA2154047) | human gut metagenome | biome: human gut; feature: human-associated habitat; material: faeces | place: Denmark | collected 2008/2010 ... | reverse complement strand
CGGTGATCAGGGCTATACCGACAATGGATATGCTGACAACGGCTATGTGGACGATCAGACGAACACAGATTGGTAGGGGTCAGGATAACTAATTGTATAGTATACACAAATGAAACTGAAAAATCAGTCGTTTTATTGATAATTAATAAAAAGTTTATAATGGTTTCATTTAAGTTCTTTACTTTTTGACAAAAGTATGATAATATATTATTGTATCTATTTATGTGCATATTCGGCACATAGGCTTTTTTGCATTTTATTTTTGATTTGATAAATTGATATGTAAAAATACGGAGAAGTATGAAAATTCGCTTTTAGGAGGAGTTCTATTATGGGTTACGAGTATGTTGAAGAGCCAGTCGTAGGCGCAAAGATCAAGGTAATCGGTGTCGGTGGCGGCGGTGGAAACGCACTTAACTGTATCGCACAGGCCGGTATCGAGGGAAATGTTGAATATATCGCTGTTAATACTGATATCCAGGCACTGCATAAGTCAGCTGCACACACACAGATCCAGATAGGTGAGAAGCTTACTCACGGTCTGGGCGCAGGTGCAAAGCCTGAGATCGGCGAGGCTTCCGCTCAGGAAAGCAAGGACGAGATCGAGAACGCTATCAAGGACGCTGATATGGTATTCATCACAGCAGGTATGGGCGGCGGAACAGGTACTGGTGCTGCACCTGTAGTTGCTGAGATCGCACAGTCACTTGACAAGCTCACTATCGCAGTTGTTACAAAGCCTTTCAAATTTGAGGGCGCTAAGAAGATGGAGAGAGCGGAAAAGGGTATCGAGGCTCTTATCAAGCACGTTGACGCTCTTATCGTTATCCCTAACCAGAACCTTATCACAAACGAGATGCGTCTCACTATGAAGCAGTCTTATGCTATCGCTGATGAAGTTCTTAAGACAGACGTTATCGCTATCGCTGAGATCATTACAAGACATGATGAGATCAACGTTGACTTCGCTGACGTTACTACTATTCTTAAGGGTGCAGGCAGAGCGCATATTGCTATCGGCCACGGCGAGGGCAAGGATAAGGTACAGGATATCATCAATCAGGTCATTTCTTCCGACCTTCTTGAAACTTCTATCAAGGGTGCGAGAAGACTTATCGTAAACGTTACAATGAGCGAGGATCTCCTTATCAGTGATATGGACGAGCTTACTGCTGCTATCGCAGACGCTGCTGACGATAACGTTGAGATCATCTTCGGTAACGGTACAAATCCTGATACCAAGGACGCTATGGACGTTACTGTTATCGCTGCTGACTTTGTTGACAGAGATGACGTTCCTGAGGCTGCTGCACCAAAGGCTGCGACAACATATACTGCAAATTTTACTCAGAAGGCTGACGACGCAAAGGCTGACGCTGAAGCGATGCACAAGGCTGGCGTTAAGGCTGCTGATAATCCAAATTATTACGACGATATCTTCAATATCTTCAAGAACAAGTAATAATGCTTTCAAAGGCGGATCGGCGTTTACGCTGTCCGCCTTGTTTGAACCAAAATCGGAAAACGTTTACATAATTAAAGAGATTTTCGTATTCTCAGAAAATTATCATGATATTGAAAATTTTTCGCAAAAGCACTTGAAATCTTACGGAAAATTTGATATAATTATTCTGTGATAAATATGATTTTAAGACATTTTGTATAAATTTCAGTTGCTATTTTGTATGGAATAATGAAATTTTTGAAAACGGCTTAAATCAGTTGAAAAATAACGTGGTTTATTGTATAATAGAGATAATCACTAATGTGGAGGGATTGAAATGGCTAGTAATGGTTATTTAAGAACGGTTAGAGTCGGCGGATTTGATAAGCAGGACGTTCTTGCTTATGTAGACGACCTTACTTCTAAAATTTATACTCTTGAGGCTCAGGTCAATGACCAGAACGAAACTATCGAACGTCTTGAGAAACAGGGCGGCGCTCAGAAGCAGGACTTCGAGGGCAAGAAGGAACTTGAGAAAAAGGTAGAAGAGGCTAAAAACAAGATAGCCGAGCTTATGGCTAATACTGATACAATGAAGGTTCGTATCGCTGACTATGAGCAGCAGGTAACTGAAAAGGATGCTGAGCTTGAAAAGCAGAAGCAGGAGATCGAGGATCTTAAAGAGAAGCTCGAAACTGCTGAGGCTAATGCCGGCACAGCCACTCCTGCATTCGATCTTGGAAGCGTGTTCATGGAAGCTCAGAACACAGCTAATAAGGTCGTTCAGGAAGCTAAGAAGGCAGCTAAGCAGATGGAAGATGAAGCTAAGCAGCTTCAGGATCAGGTTCTTGCTGACGCAAACGCACAGGCACAGAAGCTTGTTACAAATGCTCAGACAGAGGCTGATACTACACTTCAGACAGCTAAGTCAAGCGCTGCCGCAATGACAGCTGCCGCTAAGCAGGAGGCTGAAGCTGTTACAAGTGCTGCAAACAAGCAGGCTGCCGAGGTAACTTCTAAGGCTAACGCAGAGGCAGAGGCTGTTACATCAAAGGCTAACGCAGAAGCCGCTGACGTAACATCAAAGGCAAATGCCGAGGCTGCAAAGGTAGTAAGCGACGCTAAGAACGAAGCTAAGAACATCAGAGCACAGTCTGCTGATCTGAGAGAGTCTGTTAAGACACAATTCACAAGTCTGAGCGAAACTGTTCAGCAGCTCGTTACATCACTTAACGATCTGTATGGCAATAGTATCGGTGCTGTAAACACTGCAAGAGATCTTATTGACGATGGTCTTTCTCTTGTAAGCGATGATGACGCTGAATAATAGTTTGTCATGTCGGAAATAAGAAAGGTGCGTTCCGAGGAGCTTAAAGCGGTGAGCGGAGAGCTTAAATGCGGTGACAAGATATTGCTTTCGGGCGTTGTGTACACTGCAAGGGACGCTGCACATAAAAGATTCAATGCTTTGCTTGATGAGGGAAAGGAGCTTCCTATCCCTTTGAAAGACGCTGTTATCTACTATGCCGGACCTACTCCTGCTCCTGAGGGAAAGCCTATCGGTTCATGCGGACCGACCACTTCAGGAAGAATGGACAGGTTTGCACCGAGGTTGCTTGATCTTGGATTGGGCGGAATGATCGGCAAGGGCGAGAGATCACAAGAGGTAAGGGACGCCGTGATAAGAAATGGTGCGGTCTATCTCTGTGCTATAGGCGGTGCGGGCGCACTTGCCTGCAACTGCATAAAGTCTTGTGAGGTAGTGGCTTTTGAGGAACTGGGCTGTGAATCTGTGAAAAAACTTTACGTTGAGGATTTTCCTCTTGTTGTGGCTGACGATTGCCACGGAGGGGATATTTTCAGCGATGGCAGAGCAAAATACTGCCGTGTATAACATCAAAGTTGCGTAAATTGCGGTCAGCCGTGTATTTCGACACGGCTGACTTTTTGTTTGTTGAAAATCACAAGAATACATTCTTAAAACTGTGGTATGTTACAAATATTTTCACAGGGACGGCGGATTTCGTCAATTCTCTTGACTTTTATGGTCTAAAATGGTATTATAACATTACGCAGTGGCGTCAGAATGGGGCTTTGCGGTAATTTCTACGATTAGGTGGGCGGTATTTTTTGAGAGGCGATCGGCAGGATCAGCAGAAAAAGCTTTCAGATGAGCAGCTTGTGCTAAATGCACAGAGTGACAAAACGGCTATCGGTGAGCTTATTGCGAGATATATCTGTACGGTGGAGTTTCTGGCAAAAAAATATGGCGCCGAGGTTCACGAGGATCTTGTCCAAGAGGGGCTTATGGGGCTTCTGGGTGCGGTTAGGACCTATCGTGAAGACAAAAATGCGAAGTTTTCAACTTACGCTACAAAATGTATAAAAAATAAGATCATTTCGTCTGTTTACAGAAATGCACTTCTTTCAGGCGGCGAGGAAGCTGACCTTGAGGCTATTCTTGGCGGTGGTGGCACTGTACCTGAGGAGGTCGTAGTGGAGCGTGAGGAGCTGAATGAGCTTTATGATAAGATCACTTCTGCACTTTCGGAGCAGGAGTGGCAGGTATTTCAATCGTTTTTGAGAGGAATGTCATACAATCAGATAGCATTAGGCTTGGGCACGTCGGAAAAGGCGGTAGACAATGCAATGCAGAGAGTCAGACGGAAATTGAGATCACTGTTGAGATAGGAATATGGCCGTATAGCTTAATAGCAGAGCGTTGTTTATTCAAAGGTGTCGGTGCAAATCCGACTAGGCACAATTTTATGTAATGAGGTAAGAACCATGTACGAAGACAAGACATTAGTATGTAAGGAGTGCGGAAACGAGTTCGTTTTCACAGCAGGCGAGCAGGAGTTCTATGCTGAGAAAGGTTTCGTAAACGAGCCACAGAGATGTAAAGCTTGCAGAGATGCAAGAAAGGCTGCTACAAAGTCTGAAAGACAGACTTATACAGCAACTTGTGCTTCTTGCGGCGGCGAGGCTGTTATTCCTTTCAAGCCAAGAGAGGACAGACCTGTTTACTGCAGCGAGTGTTTCGCTAAGATGAAGGAGCAGGGTTAATTTTCTGCATAATTGAGCTGCCTTTGGGCGGCTCTTTTTTTTGTTTGTGCTTATTTGATCTGGCGGAAAGCGGAGGGGGTCATGCCCTCGTATCTTTTGAAAAGCTTGCAGAAATAGCTTTCTGAGCAAAAGCCTGTTTCCTCGGCTACCTGCTCGATGCTTTTTTCTGTACCGGTAAGCAGGGCTTTGGCTTCTTGGATACGACGTTTTGCGATGTATTCCATTGGACGCATACTGAGTTTTTTGCGAAAAAGCAGACAAAGGTGCTGTTTAGTTACTCCTGACACACTACAAAGCTCGTCCATTGTGATAGGGGAAAAATAGTTGTAGTTTATGTAGTCCAGTGCTTTCATAAGGGCGGAGGATACTGACGTGGCAGGGTCTTTGTAGGCGATAAGGCGGTAAAACTCCATAAGAAAATCATACAAATAGCCAGAGGCTTTGTAATTGCCGAAAATACTGTCGGTTCGCAGAGCATTGTGCATTTTGCGGAAAATATGCTCGAGCATTTTTGTATCGCTGAGGTGAAAGGTTTTAAGCTCGGTAAGGCCGAACTGGGTAAGGATATCCTTGGCGGCGTATCCGCAGGGGACTATCCAGTGGATATCCCATATATCCTCTTCCGGATAGTATTCGTGGGGCGTTTCAGCGGGTATGAATATGGCGGTATCAGGTGGTATGGGAATGGCTTTATTCTCAAAGATAAGCGTGCCGCTGCCTTTGGTGCAGTAGAGGATCTGGTCATAGTGATAGCCTTCGGGTCTTATAAGGTGATCCTGACAGTGATGATGACCCATATTTTGCAGATATAGTGGCAGGGACTTTTCGTTTCCCAGGATAGGATAATCGGCAAAGAACAAAAATATCAACTCCATATTCATATTGTTATAAATTAATAATATCATTCATTGACTTGCCTGTCAATAGCTGATAAAATAATTACAGTAATTTATAAACTTGTAAAGGAGAACAGCTATGGATATTTTAAAGCTTGCGGCGGAAAATTCGCCAAGATCAAAAATGATATATCATGAGGATACTCAGGCGCTGCACATTGGCACGCTTGATAAGCACTGCTATTTTGTGCCGTTTGCAAAGGGGCAGGATCCTTTTGAGGACCGTAAAAATTCTCAGCGAATGGAGCTTTTAAACGGCAACTGGGATTTTCGCTATTATGACAGCATAATAGACCTAGAGGACGATTTTATTCACGAAAAGTTTGAGAACACTATCCCGGTGCCGTCAAACTGGCAGCTTTACGGCTATGACAAGCCGCAGTATACGAACGTGTGCTATCCAATACCATTTGACCCGCCTTTTGTGCCTGACGATATACCTGTGGGAGTTTATCAGCGTGAATATGATTATTCTCCTGACGGCATGGACAGGGTGCTTGTATTCGAGGGCGTGGATAGCTGTGTTTATTTGTATGTGAACGACAGCTTTGTGGGATATTCACAGGTTTCTCACGCTACGGCTGAGTTTGATATTACGCCGTATCTTGCTGAGGGCAGGAATATCATTACTGCCGCTGTGCTGAAATGGTGCGACGGAACTTATCTTGAAGATCAGGACAAGATAAGGCTTTCGGGAATTTTCAGAGATGTTTATGTGCTGTCAAGACCGAAAATGCGTCTTGAAAATTATATCGTGAAAACTATTCTCGGTGAAAATGGCTCTGCAAGGCTGGAGTTTACGGTATTCGGCTGTGATGTTTCGGCAAAGCTTTGCGATGATGATGGTGTTACAATGGCTCAGTTTTCGGCTTATGACGGTGAGAGCGTTGAGATAAAGTTAGAGAACGTCAAGCTTTGGAGTGCTGAAACACCTTATCTTTACAGGCTTACTATCAATGCAGGCGACGAGGTTATCGGCGAGGAGGTTGGCTTCAGAGATGTAAAGGTGGATAAGGGCGTTGTTAAGATAAACGGCAGGGCGGTGAAGTTCAAGGGTGTAAATCGTCATGACAGCTATCCTGACACGGGATATTATGCTTCTTATGAGCAGATGAGAGCTGACCTTGTGCTTATGAAAAAGCACAACATAAACGCTGTGAGAACGTCACATTATCCTAACTCCCCTGTGTTTTATCAGCTTTGCGACAGGCTGGGGCTTTATGTTATTGATGAAGCGGATCTGGAGTCCCACGGCTGTGTGGAGGTCTATTATGACTACAAGTGGGATTATTCAGATTACAACGGCATTGCAATGCTTGCCTCTGACGAGAGGTTTGGCAATGCCATAAAAGATCGTGCGGAATGTCTTGTAAAGCGTGACATCAACCGCCCTTGTGTGGTGTTCTGGTCGCTGGGTAACGAGAGCGGATATGGCAAAAATATGCTTGATGAAGCTGAGCTTATAAAGAGGCTTGATGATACAAGGCTTGTGCATTATGAAAGCACACACTGCCTTGACGGAACTTCCGACAGCGTGCTTGACGTAGTTTCGGGTATGTACTGGGATTTAAACGGGCTGAAAGGCTATCTTGAAAAGCCTGAGGAAAACAGACCTCTTGTGCAGTGTGAATACTGCCACGCCATGGGAAATGGTCCGGGAGATCTGGAGGATTATCACAATGTGTTCTATTCCAATGAGCGTTTCTGCGGTGGCTTTGTGTGGGAGTGGTGCGACCATTCTGTACCGCTTGGTAAAACGGCTGAGGGTAAGATAAAATACGGCTACGGCGGAGATTTTGGGGAAAGACACAATGACAGCAATTTCTGCATGGACGGTCTTGTTTATCCTGACAGAACGCCCCACACCGGGCTTTTAGAGGTAAAGCAGGTATACAGACCTGTGCGAGTAACAAAAGGGGAAAGCGAGGGAAGCTTTGTTTTTTCAAGCACGCTGGAGTTTGTGAACGCTGGGGATATTCTCGATTGCCGCTATGAGATAACGGACAAAAACGGTATTATACATATCGGCAGGGTGGATTTTGACATCGAGCCTATGGGAAGCACTGTGGTGAATGTTCCCAATGATACAGCGGAGTATGAAAATGAAACATTCATAAGGTTTATTTTCACTGCAAAGGAGGACACTGACTATTGTGAAAATGGCTATGAGGTGTGCTTTGATCAGCTTAGGATAGCAGAGGGCAAGGCTTGTAAGGTCGCTGAGGTGAAAGGAAATGTTGAGGCTGTGGAAACGCCTCTTGATATCACTGTGACAGTGGGAGATGTTGTTTACCGCTTTGACAAGCGTAAGTCGGCGTTTGTATCTGTGAAATTCGGCGGCAGAGAGCTTCTTGACAGACCATTGCAGTATAACTTCTTTCGTGCGCCTACGGATAATGATGTCATGAAGTACAATTGGTACAAGGTGCATCTTAATGACTTTGATGTGAAAAGCTACGGCTGTGAGCTTTCAGCGAGCGAGAACAGAGCGGAGATAAGCGTCACACAGTCTTTTGGCTGGTCCATACAACAGCCGTTTTGCAGGCTGAAAGCTGTTTATGTTATTGACGGCAGTGGGCTTGACATAAAATGTGAAGCGGAGTTTTCAAATAAGATAGATATGCTTCCAAGGTTCGGTATAAGACTTTTCATGCCAAAAGATTTTTCAAGGGCGGAATATTTCGGATATGGTCCTACAGAAAGCTACATTGACAAGCGTCAGGCTTGCTATATGGGCAGATTTGCGGCTGATATCGGGGATATGCACGAGGACTATATCAGACCGCAGGAAAATTCATCACACTATGGGTGCAGATATCTCACTGTGAGCAGTGAGGACACAAGTGTGATGTTCACTGCAGGAGAGGAGTTTTCATTCAATGCGTCGCAGTTTTCACAGGAGGAGCTTGCGGCAAAGGCACATAACTATGAGCTTGAAAGGTGCGAGAGCAATGTTATCTGCGTTGACTATGCAATGGCAGGGGTCGGTTCTAACTCCTGCGGACCAAGGCTTGCGGAGAAATATCAGCTTGAAAAGCCTTTGATAAACGCACATTTTCATATTCAGATAAGTAAAATATAAAGGAGTTTTTATGGATATCTGCGAAACATACTCAGACAGAAAGCTTTTTTGCAACGATTGGGAATTTTACAAGGCGGCTTTCGGCTCTGACTACTCAGAGGACTTTGCTTTCAAGCCTGTGGACATTCCTCACGATTGGCTTATTTATAATACAAATGACCTATATGAAACTTCTACAGGCTGGTACAGAAAGAATTTCTCTTACCAAAAGAAAGAGGGCATACGCACTTTTATCCGCTTTGACGGAGTTTACATGGACAGCAAGGTGTATGTGAACGGTGCTTTGGCAGGGGAGTGGAAATACGGCTACTCGGCATTTATGTTTGATATCACCGACCTTGTTAGGGACGGGGAGAATGTTGTTACAGTTCGTGTGGATCACCACTCGCCAAACTCCAGGTGGTATTCAGGATCAGGCATTTTCAGAAAGGTTTGGCTTTGCGAAAGCCCTGAGATACGTTTCGGCAATGACGGCATTTATATCACCACGTCAAAGCAGGAGGACGGCTGGCAGGTGACTGTGAAGGCTGAGATGCTCCGACCTAAGGGCACGCCTCTTGGGGGAATCCGCATCAGGAACACTATTTTTGACAAGAACGGCAAAGAGGTGGCAAGCTATGAGTCTGACGCTTGTGGGGCGGATATTTCCTGCATACCTGAGGCGGTGCGTGTGAAAGGCGTGAGCTATTCTCTCACCGCTCAGACCATGACAGTGAAAGACCCTGAGCTTTGGGATATCACCTCGCCTGTGCTTTACACCATGGTGTCGGAAATTCTTGTGGACGGCGGCTGTGTACAGCGTGTAAGTCAGAAATTTGGCTTCAGGACTATCAAATTCAAGTGCGACAGCGGTTTTTATCTCAATGGCAGACACGTTAAGCTCCACGGCTCATGCGAACACCATGACAACGGCTGTCTTGGGGCAGTTTCCAATCCTGCGGCTATAAGGAGAAGATTTAAAAAGCTACGCAAAATGGGCATCAACGCTATCAGGACCTCTCACAATATGCCTGCGGAGGAGTTTATGGATATCGCTGACGAAACAGGTATGCTCATTCTCTCTGAGGGCTTTGATATGTGGGAGAGGTCAAAGACCGACTATGACTATGCTAGATTTTTTGATGAGTGGGTAGAAAAGGACGTTGCGTCATGGGTGCGCCGTGACAGAAACCGCCCTTCTATCATAGGCTGGAGTGTGGGAAATGAGATTTTTGACACTCACGCTGACGAGAGAGGTCAGGAGGTAACGGCATGGCTCAAAAGGCTCGTTAAGCTCCATGACCCTGAGGGCAACGGCTATGTCACTTTCGGCTCGAACTATATGCAGTGGGAGAACGGTCAGAAATGCGCTGATATTCTCAAGCTTGCAGGCTATAACTACGGTGAAAGACTTTATGAGGAACACCACGCCGCTCACCCTGATTGGATGATATACGGAAGCGAAACGGCTTCTGTTGTTCAGAGCCGTGGAATTTATCATTTCCCGCTGTCTGAAACCTTGCTAACTGACGATGACGAGCAGTGTTCATCTTTGGGCAATAGCTGCACAGGCTGGGGTGCAAAAAATACTGAGGCTTGCATTATCCCTGACCGTGACGCTGAATACTGTGCAGGTCAGTTCATTTGGACAGGCTTTGACTACATAGGCGAGCCTACTCCATACAGCACGAAAAACTCCTACTTTGGTCAGTTCGACACAGCAGGCTTTGCAAAGGACAGTGCATATGTTTTCCGTGCAGAGTGGACAGACTATAAGGCTGAGCCATTCGTGCATATTTTCCCATACTGGGATTTCAGCGACGGACTGCCTTGTGACGTGAGAGTTTGCTCAAATGCTCCGAGAGTTGAGCTTTTCAAGGACGGCGTTTCAATGGGTGCATATGATATAGACCACAAGCATGGCAAGGAGCTGACAGCGAACTATATCATACCATATGAAAAGGGCGAGCTTAAAGCTGTTGCATATGACGAGAAAGGAAATATCATCGCAGAGGATATACAGCGTTCATTCGGGGACGCTGTTAGAATAGAAGCTGTCCCTGACAAGACAGAGATACTTGCAGACGGCTCTGACCTTGTTTATATTGAGATATCCGCATTTGATAAGGACGGCACTTTCTGCGCAAATGCCAACAACCGTGTGAACGTGAGCGTTGAGGGTGCGGCAAGGCTTATGGGTCTTGATAACGGCGACAGCACTGACTATGACCAGTATAAAGGCACATCACGCAGACTTTTCTCAGGAAAAATGCTTGCTGTTATCGGTTCGACTGATAAGACGGGGGAGATAAAGGTAACGCTTACATCAAAGGGTCTGCCTGACTGTGTTGTTACCCTTGATGCTGTTAAGGCGGAATATGACAGTGGCACATCATCGCTGGAGAATGTGGGCTTTGCTCCTACCGAATGCGGCAGGACAGACGAGATACCTGTGAGAAAGATAGAACTTTATACTGATACTTTTACTCTTGACAAGGATAACCCTGAGATAACAGTGAAATATAAGGCACTTCCTGTCAATTCGGATTATGCTGAGGATATAGAGTTCAGGGTAACAAATGAAAAGGGCATAACATCTAATCTTGCAGAGTGCGAGGTAATAGCAGACAGCATTAAGGTGAAAGCAAAGGGTGACGGAAGCTTCTGGCTTCGTGCAATGTGTAAAAACGGCACTGAGCGTTATCACATCATTTCTATGCTCAAATTCACTGCTGAGGGTCTTGGAAACGCACTTACCGACCCATATCAGTTTGTTATCGGCGGACTATTCACAAGGGCGAGCGACAACGTTTCAAGCGGCATGAAGAAGGGTGTAGGCTTTGCAATGGGCAAGGTCACATCATGGGCGGCATATGATAATCTGGACTTCGGCAGTGCAGGCTCTGACACTGTTACGGTGCAGATATGGGCGAACACCCTTGACCCTGTTAAAATAAGCTTCTATGACGGAATACCTGAGGAGAGCGGCAAGCTTCTTGGCACGTTTTGTTATCACAAAGAGCCTGAGTGGATGATCTTCAAGCCTGAAACTTTCAAGCTTTCAAGAAAGCTCAAGGGTATTGAGACCCTTTGTATCCTCACTGAGGACGGTTTCCAAGTGGGCGGTTTCAACTTTGAAAAGGTGAGCCGTGAGTTTGCGGTGAATAATGCGGCTGATGCTGACAACATTTATGGTGACAAGTTCACAAAGGGCGAAAAGTATGTGACCGAGATAGGCAACAATGTTATGCTTGATTTCGGCGAGTTCGATTTCTCTGAAAAACAGCCGAGCAGGCTCGTTATAAGTGGAAAGTCACCGCTTGCACTCAACAGCATACATCTTATTTTGAACGGCAGCGAGGACGAAAACCGAATACTCTGCGAGTTCAGGACAGATGACAGCGAAAATTATGCCCAGAGGAGCTTTGATATCTCAGGTATCAGCGGCAAACAGAAGGTTTCATTTGCGTTCCTGCCGGGAAGCAACTTTGACTTTGAATATTTCAGATTTGAGTAATAAAAACGCTCCGTACAGATTTTGTACGGAGCGTTTGCTAGTTCTGAAAGTTTATTATCTCGTTGGTTATCATAGGGTAGGCAATAAGCTTGGCGGAGTCAAGGTCTTCTTTGTACATATCAACAGCGGATATCTGATGTCCGTTGTAGGTGGTGTAATAGTAAATGCCCTTTTCAGTATTGCAGCAGCTTGTATAAATGGTTATCTCATACTTGCTCTCTGCCACCTCGCAGCAGCCTCTTTGCTGGTCAACTGAGTTTAAGATGTGGAAAAACTGACTTACGCTGTCCTGCTCGTCTGCACCTGAGCGTGAGTTCATTTTCACAAATGCGGCTCTTACAAATCTTGACTGTGAGGATAAGTCACCTGGCAGACCCATTGCACCCATGCCACGGCTGTAGGAAGTAAGGTCCAGCTTATCAGAGAATGTGTTTTCAGGCTGTTTAGGGGAAAGTCCACGGAAATCGTTGAGCCTGAACATCTGCATATCAAACGGTGGATTGTTCGTCAGCACTCCCACGGGATCGTTATAGACGTTTATGCTTTCTTTTACAGATTCCACTACGATACAATCGTTCTTGTCTGCTATTATCCAATGGAGCTGACCTGACGGCATTTGCGGGCTGAACTGAGTTTTGGTTATGTTTATCTTTTCTATAAGCGTCCTTGCTTCTGTCACGTTTGCACACTGACAGAGTATCCATGGGATAAACTCAAACTGCGCAACGTTGTCCCTGCCGTCGATATCATCACGGTAAAAGGCATTGCCAACAAAGTTAAGACCTGCCATGGCAAGACCCTTTTCATTGGCGGCGTCATAGAAAAGGGGATAGTTATTTGCAACGTGAGCAGTGCCTATTACTGCATAATGGGTAGCTATCATGCCCATATTAACAAAGTTAAGGGGAAAGTTTCTTGGCATTATGACTATTTCCTCGCCGTAGGAGCTTTCATAGTCAAGAGTTCTTCCAAAGTAAAAATCGTTCGTTTTATAAGTTGCCGCAGTACACATTTTGTTACCTCCAATTATATTATTTTCGTAGGGGCGAACAGTTCGCCCACCGGCTGACAAAGCTATCCGCAGGACTCGTTATATTTAATATATCACTTTTTGCAGTTAAAATCAATGGCGTTGACTTATGTTAAAAAAATTGTTATAATAGTGGTAACATCGTATAATGATAGTGTTTTTTTGTCCTAAGATGATAAATGAAAGGAGCGAAACGGAGTTGACGTGGAACAATGTGAAGAAAATAGCAGGCAGAGTGGTGGCGGTGATAGTTCCTGTGGCGATGCAGTTTTTGTGGTATCTTCTCATACTTAAATGGCTCAGCAAGGCGGCAGGGCTTCTCAGCATCGTGCTTACTGTGCTGTCATTTCTGTTTGTGCTTTATATCAACACAAAGCGTGAGGAGAGCAGCTACAAGACCCTTTGGCTTATTGTGATACTTACTTTTCCTGTGCTTGGTGCAGTTATGTATATAATTTTTGGCAATAACAATACTGCGAAAAAGCTTGAAAAGAATATCACAAAGGCAAGGCTTCACATGGACTATGAGCTTTCTGACGGGGAAAAGTGCATAGTGGAGCTTGAACGTGAGGACAAAAGGCTTGCTCAATCGGTGAAAAGGATAAGCGATGCAACGGGTTTTCCTATGGTGAAGCTTGACAGCGCAGAGTATTTTTCCGTGGGCGAGGAAATGTTCGCTGATATGTGCAAGGAGCTTGAAAAGGCTGAGAAATATATTTTTGCGGAGTATTTTATTTTGCAAAACGGCAAGTTCCTTAACACTGTGGTGGATATCATGGCGAAAAAGGCGGCTCAGGGCGTTGACGTCAGGATAATGTATGACGACCTTGGAAGTATCGCAACATATTCTCTTGCAGACGCTTTGAAGCTTGGGGAGAAAGGTATAAAATGTGTGCCTTTCAATCCGTTCCTTTTTATAAAATCACAGCTCAACAACCGTGACCACAGAAAAATAATGGTGGTGGACGGCAGAGTTGCATACAGCGGCGGAATAAATCTTTCGGACGAGTATATAAACATAGGCTCGAAATATGGTCACTGGAAGGACATAGGCTTTAAAATAACAGGCGAGGGCGTAAAAAACTACACTTATATGTTCATGGAGTTTTGGAACGCTTTTTCAAATGACATGATACCTCATGACCTTGTGGGGGAGAGCTTTGAAAAAGAGGGCAAGGGTGGCGACGGCTATGTTTTGCCTTATTATGATTCCCCTATGGTGGACGAAAATGTGAGCAACACGTTTTTTTCTGAGATGCTCTATGCCGCAAGCAATTATGTGTGGTTCTACACGCCGTATCTTATGCTTGGTGACAGCCTTTTTGACGCTTTTATAAGGGCGGCTAAACGTGGGGTCGACGTGCGTATCATAATGCCAGGTATCGCTGACAAAAAGGTGGTTTTCAGGCTTTCGAGAAGCTATTATCGTCAGCTTATCGAGGCAGGAGTGAAGATATATGAATACACGCCTGGGTTTGTTCACGCAAAGGGCTGTATATGCGATGACAAGCTTGCGGTGCTTGGTTCGGTAAATCTTGACTATAGAAGTCTGTTTTTGCATTTTGAGTGCAGTTCTATATTCTATGATTCGTCTATAATAAAGACTTTCAAGGCGGATATCCTTGAAACCCAGAGCAAGTGCAGACAGCGCACGCTTGAGGACACAAAGCGTGGTTTCTTTGGACGGCTCATTGACGGCGTGCTAAGAATATTTGCACCATTGCTTTAACAGCTTTTTAATATTAAAATAAGATTTTGGGTGTTGATAGATCTTTGCTAAAATGGTATAATATCAAAGGACTAAAATAATACGGAGGTGAATAAAGTGGCAAACTGCGACAGTTGCGGGTCTAACGGGCGATTATGTATATATGTGAACACAGCCGACGGGCTTCGCTTTGCGGTGCCGTTTTATTCGTTGTGATCTGATATATCTGCCCGTGTGTGACCTGTCATACACGGGCATTTTTATGCCTGTTTGTCCCTCACGTCATAAAAAAATGAAACGGAGGACAAGCAAATGAAGAAAAATGAACTGAACAAAAATGTAATTTTAAACGAGGACGCAGTAAAGAACATTCACTGCGACGAGATAACCGCTGTCATCAACAGCAATGATTCCCCGAAAGCCATGATGAACAAGCTTGACGATTATCATGGCAGTGATATCGCAGAGGTAATAAGTACGTTTTCTGTTCTCAACAGAAGGAAATTCTATCGTGTGTGCAGTCTTGAAATGCTGGCAGAGATATTTGAATATCTTGACGAAAAGCAGGCAGGGGAGTATCTCAGGGAAATGGATATCCACAAGGCTTCGGAGCTTATATCGGAGCTTGACACTGATACAGCGGTGAATATTCTGTCTGAAACAGATAAGGACAGGAGAAGCCTTATTATAGACGCTGTTGCACCTGATGTACGCAGTGAACTCAAGCTTATCGCTTCATTTGATGAGGAAGAGATAGGAAGCAGAATGACTACGAACTGCATTATCATTGACGAAGACATGACTGTAAAGCAGGCAATGAACGCTCTTGTTAGTCAGGCGAGAAAAAATGACAACATCTCAACGCTGTTCGTGGTGGACGAAAATAAGGTTTTCAGCGGAGCTATAGATCTGAAGGATCTTATCACGGCTGACAGCGAGATGGAGCTTGAGAGCATAACGGCAACTTCTTTCCCATATGTTTACGCCAACGAGCAGACTGCCGATTGTATCGAAAAACTGAAGGATTATTCAGAGTATATTATACCGGTGCTTGACGATTCAAACAGACTGCTGGGAGTTATCACGGCGCAAAATATCATCGAGGCGTCGGATGATGAAATGGGCGAGGATTATGCAAAGCTTGGTGGTCTTTCTGCAGAGGAGGATCTTAACGAGCCTGTGTTGCAGAGTGTGAAAAAGAGATTGCCATGGCTCCTTGTGCTGTTGGGACTTGGCATGGTGGTGTCAACAGTGGTGGGAGCATTTGAGAAAGTTGTTGCACAGCTCACTCTTATTGTGGCGTTTCAATCGCTGATACTTGACATGGCAGGAAATGTTGGTACACAATCCCTTGCAGTGACTATCCGTGTGCTTACAGACGGAGGCCTTACTGCAAAGCAGAAGTTTCGCCTTGTGTCAAAAGAAATGCGAGTTGGACTTCTAAACGGCACTCTTATAGGCGTGCTGTCGTTCATAGCAGTGGGGCTGTATATTTTCTTCTTCAAGGGCAAGGGGCTGGTATACTCTTTTGCAATGTCGGGCTGTATAGGCATTTCACTTATACTTGCCATAATAGTATCCAGTGCAGTGGGAACGCTCACACCGCTTTTCTTCAAGAAAATAAAGATAGACCCTGCCGTTGCGTCAGGCCCTATGATAACCACGCTGAACGATCTGGTGGCAGTTGTGGCTTACTATGGAACTAGCTGGATATTCTTGCTGAATGTTTTGAAGCTGGGGTAGAAAAATAGAATAAGATAAAAAAGCCGATCGCATCCATTTGGGTGCGGTTGGCTTTTTCGGGTTTGGCTATTAGATTCAAGGTAATGCCTATCTTATTGAATAATTTTGCATTTGGAGTTTTCTTCAATTTCTGAAAAGACCTTTTTTTGATCGATTATTGAATCATAGTATGACTTCCTTATTTCTTTGACCAAAACTAATTTGTTATTCTCAATTTTTTTGAATTGATAAATGCCATAGATCTTATGGTTGAAAAGCAAGAGTGAACCATACGTTACAAAGAAAAAAGCGGATATTAATATGTTTGCTAATACCAATTTATTTTAGTCTTACACTATAAATAATAGCGAAAGTAGTCGTTTCGTGCATCATATTGTTGATTTATATTTGAATTTTTGTAGCTTTAACTAAATTGAATGGCTCAATCATGTTAGTTTTATACAAGTATAAATTGCAAAATGTATTATAATTTCGGGTTATAAGTTTATTTGTTTGTATCTTGAAAAGTATGTCAATATGTGTTATACTTAGTAACATAAGTAACTCAGGGGGAATCAAATGTTAGCTGTATGTATGACCTTGATAGACAACGATAAGGATCAGACGTCTTTTGAAGATTTTTATTACAGAAATCGTCAGATAGCCTATGCTTTTGCATACAAGATCTTGAATAATTCTGCGCTGGCAGAAGAGGCTTGTGCAAATGCTTTTTTCAGCATCGCAAAATGTTTTAAAAAAATTCACAATTATTCTTTGCACGATATGGACGCATATCTTATTAGAACTATTAGAAACGCCTGTTATGCGATCTACAATAAGGAAAATCAAAATCCAACATCGTCTATATTTGATCTTAAGGTGGAAGATGAGCCGAGTGAGGATTTTTATGATGATATTGACTTAGATCTGCTTATAGATGCGGTAAGAAAGCTGGATGATAAACTAAAGTCTGTGATAGCATATAAGGTCTATTATGATCTGACTGCTGATGAGATCGCACAGATCATGGGCATTTCTAAGAGAACGGTATTTAATTATCTGAACAAAGCCAAAAGACAAATTTTAGATTTGATCGGTGGTGATCGTTTTGAATGATAAGTTAAGACGGGCAATAAAAACAGGCATAATTGATGAAGACTATAAGGATTATTTGGCTGTTGAGAAAATTCCACATGATTTTTCGGAAAAATATGAGCAGAGAATTGGCGAGCTGATAAAAACTAACAGAAAAAGCGGTCACAGACATATAAAGATCACTCTAAGATTTGCTGCGGCGATAATAGCTGCGGTGCTTGCAGTCGGCTCTGTGACAGTTGCCGCCGTACCGCCGCTGCGTGAATGGTTTGTTGGAGTTTTTGTACAGGATAATAATAGAAACGCTGAAATAACGCATATAAAAGATAATTCTTTGGACGATTTTAGCATTTATAATTTTGTTAAGTATGTACCGACATTCGTACCTAGCGAATTTGAAATCAAATCTGTTGTCACTACCGATACAAGGCATGAAATACATTATATATCAGGCGATAAATACATAAACTATTCGCAAAGTTCTTTGACAGTGTCTAATCAGGTAGATACCGAAAATATGAAGACTGAATGGGTAGATATTAACGGCAAAAAAGCATTCATTTCATATGACAGTGAATATACAATAATTGCATGGACAGATGGAACTTATGCTTTTGAAATAGACGGTAATTTGTGCAAAGATGACATAATTCGTATGGCAAATTCAGTTAAGTCTACAAATTAAAAATATTTTCGATAATTATTGTCAAAAAACAGCGTGCTTTCATGTTTTAATTTATGTGGAAGGTTTTTATGGGAAAGGAGGTGATCTTATGTTAAAAAAATTTATTTCTACACTTGTTCTTATATGTGTGATGACTTGCTGCTTTAGTTTTAATGTTTTTGCTGAAACAACAGTTGATGATGAAATAGCATTAATGAATTTATATACGAACAAAATCAGCACAAACATCACACGTTCCAGCTCTAAGAAAATTTCATATGATTGTTCCGTTACAGGAAAATCAACGGCTACAAAGATAACAGTTTATCTTTATCTTCAGGAAAATGTGAATGGTTCATGGAGAAATGTTCACGTTTTAAGAAAAGAGGTCAACGGGAAATACTTGACAGCAACTGATTCCTACTCTAGTGCGATCTCAGGTCATAAATATCGTACGGAATTACAGGTGTATACCTACAGTGGAAGTAAGTCAGAATACTTAGAACTTCATAGTACTGTGTTGAATTTTTGATGAAATTCAAGTGGGCATGAAGATATTCTAAGTTAAGCACAGGTCATAAAATTATTAGTTGTATAATTAAAAATTCGTGATTTATTGCGAAACGAGAAAGGAAATAAGTATGATTATTAAGAAAATTGTTACGGGAATTGTTGCATTGGCTATTGTAAGCACTATGGCTGTTACTACTGCATTAGCAACTACGTCAGCAACCAAAGAGGTATATGGTCAGTCATATGCTTATTCAGGAAAGCTTGGAAATAATAGTTATGTGAGCTGGAATATTAAGGGCGATTCTTCAACTGCAATGACTACTGCGGGAAAAACAGAAAGTAAGTTTCAACGTTACATAAAGGTATCGGTTGAATGCAGAAATACAGCAAATAATGCTGTTATATCAAATCAGACAAATGAGATAACAACAAAAAATGCCGGAACAGGTATTGGAATTAAAAGAAACAAGAATAATTCATATGTTTATTATATCCATCGTGTAAAAGTTAAAACCGATAAGGATAATCAGTATACTATAGACGATGTTTATTATCGTATAAATCAAAATAAGTAATATTAAGAGGACTAAATGAAATACGTTTTTATTAACCTGAAAAATTTTGCCGTAAAGAATGTGCTTATCTTTATTCTATTTATTGTTTGCGCCGTTACTGATGTGCTTATAATATTGTTTTCACATGGTGCATTTCAGAATTTTAAAGCAAGCAAGGATTTTGAAAAGCAAAAGAAGTATGTATTTAACTATACTTTTTCATTTGGCGATATAATAGATACTCAGGAAGACAGTGATGGCAGGATCTTGTCTTATTTTGGAACAGATTCTATAACTCCTGTTCAGCTTCGGGAGGTGCTTGACAAGCTTGATGATAATTCTAAAGCGTCAATGCCGGGTATGTATTTTAGTTTAATGTTTGATCAAGACGAGCTTAAAATTGATGAGTGTTTTGACGACGGTCAACCGTATCTTATGTCTGCGGTGCGCATTCAATATGATGAGGAGCTGAATGATTATAGTTTATACGAATCGTATGTCGACAACATGAGTATACGCAAAGGCAGATATTTTACTAAGGAAGAATATGCTTCAGACGAAAATCTGGTCGTGCTGCCTAGCGGTGCAAAAGACGATATGATCGGCAAGAATGTTGAACTGCTTGGCAAAAGCTATAAGGTCATAGGCATATTTGGTAATACTGTACAAGAGGAATTTCAGGTGCCATTTAAAACGTTGGGTGATAACTGCACTATTTCAAGCATAAGTTTTCTTGATGACAATGCTCTCGATACAGAAAGCTTTTTTAAGCTGAAAAAAGCTTTCAGCGAAGTTCTAACGTGTAATGTTAATTTTCCTCCGATAGACACGATCGATATGACTGAAATAAAATTCTACAATTCCGTTATATTTATGTCCGTAGCCGTTGCGATAGCTTCTGCAATAAACCTTGCAATGCTTTTCAGATACATAATAAGATCCCGTGCTAAACAGACTGCTATATTCATGCTGTGTGGCTGCACGTCAAATAAAATAAGACGGATGTATATAGCCGAGATAGGTATGATATCAGTGACGATATATGTGATATTTGCATTGGTATTCAATTATGCGCTGCTTCCTAAGCTTACTTTGTTTTTTGAGTATATCAAGGTCGCATATAATTTCAGGGTATATATGACCATATTTGGAATATATATTATTTCTATTTATTTGTTCCTTAACATTGTGATATTGTTTACCAATAAAAGATCCCCTGTGAAAATGATGAAAGAGAGGGGAAAATAATATGATAAAATATGGTTTAAAAGAATTTGCAAGAAATATCTACAGCAATATTTTTATCGCTGTTCAGCTCGCCATTGCATTTATTATAATGACGGCGGCTGTTTCTTCTGTTCTTTCAAGAATAGAGATGTATACTCCTGTAAAGAAATACTTTCCTGATGGCAAGGGACTATATATATGTAATATATATGATGCTACTTCTCTTGACAGTGAGCTTAAAAATATTGATGATGTGGAGTCGGTGACAAGCGGATATGATACAAGCTTGTATTATTCTCCGTCATCAAAAGATCTATCTAATGGACTTGGTGACGATAGAATGAGCGTTAATGCTTTATCTGAAGATATGATAAAGTCATTTACGCCGCAGATGAGTTCGGGAAAATGGCTGTCTAATGCGTCGGCTAACGGAGATTTGATACCTGCTGTTGTGACTGAAAACAGCAACTACAAAACGGGTGACATAGTTACCATTATGCACAAAGAGAAAGTAGGGGAGATGTCCCCTGATGATGAGGATTTTGACTATGCTGATCCTTATAAGTATGAGTATGTTAAGAACAAGGTGGAAATTGTCGGTGTCATAGCTGACGGCTCACAGTTGCTGGGGTTTTCATCTGCATATTTAGGCACTGAGGATAGTATAAAAGAAAAGCCTGATTTCAGAGATCTTTATGCTAATGTCAATAAGCATGGCAACATGATGCTGATAGTTCCGACAGACTGTCTTAAAGATATAAACTGTAAAATATATCCTTGTGGCAATCAAATAGTAACGTTAAAGGATAATGTAAGCAATGAGCGTTTTAAGGAGCTTGAATTATATCTGAGGGATTATGGCAGGGTTTTTGACTTTGAGGATTTCAGAGAAAATTCGCTTGTCTATATTAATGGTCAGCTTATCAAGCTTGTTCCAATGCTTATATGCGTGATAGTTCTTGTTATTGTAAGCTCAGTTTCGGCTTCGGCAGTGAACATAAAAAAGAGACTTGGAGATTATGGTATCTATTATCTCTGCGGAGCAAAGTGGAACGCATATATCAAGATAGATCTTGTGTGTGATCTTATGACCGCAGTTATGGCAGCCATTGCAGTGTGTATTTCAAATGTTCTTACTATGAGCAAATTTATGGGAAATACAGTGATAAGTTTTGGTTGGCTGCACTTGATCGGCTGTGTATGTATCGTTATCTTGAACATTCTGATCTCACTTTTGATACCGGGCGTTATAATGAGACGAAATACACCAAATGAGATCTTGATGATAAATGAATAAGAGAGGCATTATAATGATAAAGCTTGATAAAATAATAAAGATATATAATCCAAAGAAAGCCAATGAATATGAGGCTTTGCATGGGGTATCATGCGAGATATCAGACGGTGAAATGGTAGCGATAATTGGAAAATCAGGCGCAGGAAAATCCACACTTTTGCATATCCTTGCCTGCATAGACAGCTATCAGAGCGGTGAGTACACAATTGACGGCACTTTGGTAAAAAATTTATCGGAGGGGCAGTATGCACAGATAAGGAATGAAAAGATAGGCATTGTAATGCAGGACTTTGCACTTGTTGAGGATTTTTCTGCCCTTGAAAACGTATTGATTCCATTGGATTTTGCAAAGAAAAAGATAAAGAATAAAAAAGAAAAAGCTCTTGAAGCATTAAAAGCTGTTGGTATGGGGGATCTTTCTAAGAAGCCTTGCAACAAGCTTTCGGGAGGACAGAAGCAGCGTGTTGCTATAGCCAGAGCAATTGTCAACGAGCCTGCCATGATACTTGCGGACGAGCCTACAGGAGCGCTGGACACAAAGACCTCGGCCGAGATAATGGAGCTTTTCAAACGCCTTAACAAAGAGGGAAAAACAGTCGTTATCGTTACTCACGATCCAAAAGTCGCAGAACAATGCAGTCGTGTTATCGAAGTGTCTGACGGTAAGATCATATAGAAAAAATCCAATTCCCGCACATCAAATGCAAAAATCACATTTTGATATCGGCTGTTTAGCGTGATATTTTGTGGGTGTGACATATCCTAATAATATAATTCGAGCTTTTTTTATCTTTCTTTTCTTTATATCTTTTTAATAAGAGTAAAATTGTCAGAAGTAAAAAAATGACCGCACCCGTGAAAGGTGCGGTCCTTAGTATTTTGTGGCGGAGCGTTAGTTTTGGTTTGGCCTGTATGTTTTTGCCATGCGTGAGAAGTGTGAAAGGAGCTTGCTGTCAATGAACTTGCTTACTGCTGTGACGGCAGGTTTTGCACCCGATTTGACGTTGTAAGTGTCGGCTGTTATCTTATCTACTGCCTTTGCAAGCTCGTCTGCACTGAACAGGGAGTCCATATTCAGCTCAGGGTGAAGCCTTTTGATGACTTTTATTTCGCTCGCAAGCCGTTTTTCAACTATCTTTCTGTACACCGATCTTGATATCTCGCTGAAAGTGTATTTCTGAGAGAAACGGTTGATAAGCTCGACGTCAAAATAGTCGGAAAGGTCGCTTATGAATTGTGTTTCTGATGTGCTGTCTGAGTTGAATCCAATGCTTCTGCTCTTTGTGGTACAGCCTGCAGGACCGCAGAGCAGTGCGTTGGGCTTGTCCGAGCTTATGAGAACAGACATCATCATAGAGAGTATGTTCTCTCTGAATTTTGTTTCTGTCTTTCTTGCTTCGGCAAGGTCGAAAAGCATTGTTTCGGGGTCAAATACCTTTGCTGTAAATGGATTTTGGCTCATGTTTTGAAGCTCCTCAGGACTAGGCTCATAAGGCTCGTCCTGAGGGTCAAAATCATCATCGTCTTCTGAGGCGTTGATACAATCATACGCCTCATAATCCTTGATGTATTCTATATCTTCTGTTTGTGGCATTTTTATTCCACTCCTTTCTGGGTTTTTCGTTGACGTCTTCTGCGCCTTTTGAAATTTTCACGCATACGGGCAATGCTGAACGGCGCTAATATCAGCTCCTCGAATATCGTGTATGCGCAGTTGCTCGGTATAGTGTCTCTTGCCGCTATAAGCATTTTGCCCACTGTACAGCCAACGTTGTTCACAAGCTTACTGCAAAATGGATACACGTCAGGGGTGATGTTGTAGAGCCTACCCACCTGTGCAAAATAGTCTTTCAGCTCCATTGAGCAGAGGACGTTCAAAGCGCATATCATCTTGGCATTGTCTGTGAAGCCCTTGATGTTTATTGGAAGCGGCGCTTTGCCCTCCATGACAAGCCTTATTTTGCCTATCCTCTCAGCTTGCTCTGCCATGTTGCACATATACTCAATGGTGTCGGCAAGCTCAGTGTATTGGTCTGCGGCAGACCTTATTTCGCCCCTCATTGTCATACCGGTGTCTTTGAGGAAGCTTGGATATACGTCTATGAAGTCTCTGAACGTGAACTTGTCACGAGCAGTGGCATAGTTACATTCAAGCTCGCTGAAAACTATGTCCTTGTCATTCTCCGTTAAGTTAAGAAGCTTTGACAGAGGTGTGTCCATTATCACGGTAATGGCGTTTTCAAGAGTCATGTTCTCGTACTCCTGAATGATGGTTTTGAAATTTAAAGTTGTGTTCATAATTTTAAATTTCCTTTCTATGAAATAATTTTATTTAGCAGGCTATTGCCTACCATTGTGTAAATTGCAGCGGCAACGCCGCTGGGAGCGTTCACACCAGTGTAAGGCGATGAACGTTTGTAAAGAACAATGCTGACATGGCTGTGCCGAACAGCAGTGAGCCATGTCACTTGTCCTATTTGCACCCTCAGAACAGAGAGCAGATCATTTTGCAGAGCATAGAATCAGGTGATTGAAAAAATCAAGGTAAAGAAAATTAATGATCGTTGGTTATATGTTAATGTCCTTTTTCTATGTCCTGCGATGATATGGCGGTCTGTTCGTCGGGAATGGGAGCTGTGGTAAGCGGCAGGTCGCCCTTATAGCGCTCTATTATATCTGCCGCAGTATAGGGGTATGACAAGATGATATCAGAAGCCGAGGCTATGAGCCACCACCTCATGTCATAAGCGTCACGTATCTGTTCGGTGTAGTTGTCGATAAAATTGCACCACGGTATCCAGAATGCGCAGGCTTTCCTGTCAAGGATATCAAATGCACTGCCTAAGCTCATGGTGGGGTCTTGCTGTATTGCTTTGGCAAGCTTCATCTGTAGTTTGACTACAAGCCGTTTGTCATTGGCAGGATACCGAGTATTTGAGCCTATGCAGAGTGTGTTCAGATAGCCTAAGTATTCTTTGACGTTTATGGCGTTGTATAACTGCACTTCCGGAAGCTGTCGGTTTAAGACGAGCATTTTTCTCACATAAGCCGAATAGCATCTTATCTCGTCCTCGCTGTCGGTATCAGCGCTGATTATCTGCGCATATGTGTCAAGCTCGTCCATAAGAGCCGCAAGCTCGCCGAAGGTCATTTTCATGCAATCGCTTGCGCTGATGTGGAAGTAGTTCTCTATCTGCTCTGCGATGATGTCAATGCCTCTCTTTTCACCTGCTGGGGTGCTGTAAGAGGTCAGCTTCTCCAGCGGAAGTGCCATTAGATCTCTGACGGCTTGTTTTATAAAATGCAGGTCAGAGAATTGATTTGTATTTAGTAGCATGGTTTTTACTCCTTTTGTAATTTTTTACATACTTATCTGATGATCTTTTTGAAGCATACTGTATGGTGCGATCTTGTCTGCAAGCATAGCCTGTCTGCCTGAGAATATCACATAGACCTTGTCTCTTGGCATACAGAGTATATTGTCCATGGTCTTTGACGCTCTGTCTGCTATCATTCTTGCAGTGTCGGGGTCGTTACAGCCCATGAAAAGCATTGTGTCGCAGTTGTTTATGATAGTCTTGGCGGCGTTTGCGTCATACATAGTGGCGAGCTGTGACAGGCTCTGTATTATCAGTGATGCGTAGATATCTCTTGACCTTATGGTGGAGATGTTCTTGTCGAAGTTGCTGATATATGCGCTTGTTGCACCAAAGTCGTCAAGTATCATATGCACAGGCACCGGAAGCCTGCCTTTAGGGCTGTTGTCAGCTTCTCTGCACAGTGCCTGCAAGGTCTGGGTATAGAACAAGCTCACGATATTATCAAGATTATGCTCTGTGTCGCTGGTCTTTATGAACACTGCGGTCTTTCTTCTTCCTATATCCGCAAGATCGACGGATATCTTGTTATCAAAGATGTATCTCAGCTCTTTCATGTTGAAGCAGTTGAGATGTGAAGCGGCTATTCCTGCAGTGGAAGCGAATGTTCTTTCGGATGGTCTGGTCGCCTGTGTTTCTGAAAACAGCCTTGCAGACAGTGAGTCGGGATTGTCCTTTATCCATTTGATGAAATATGCGTCACCGTTGTTTTGGATATATGTGTGGAAAAGCTCCAGCACTGATGTCATGCTGTGATACTCTTTTGGCAGAGCTTCAAGGGCGTATGCTATCACGAACTCTATCATTGAGGCGGCGCTCATATCCCAATATGGCTCTTTACAGCCACTGTTCACAGGAGATATAGCGTCGGCGATAGCTTTGACGTCAGACTCGTATATACTGCCGTCTTTGTTTCTTTTTACCGCCGCCAATGGATTATAGCCCTGACTTTTCTCAGGCTCGGTAAAATCGAGCCTTATGATGTTGTAGCCCTTAGCTCTCAGTTCGCCTGAGAACATATCATAGAGCAGACCTTTGACGTCCTGCAATATGACAGACGATTTGATGTCGCTAAGTACAGAACAGATGTAAGAGCCTGTTTTGCCACAGCCTGAATTGCCTATGACAAGAACGTTGTTGTTAAGCCCCGTGACTTTTGTGTTCTCCAAGAGTTCAACGCCCCTTGCGAAAATTCTTTTGCCGTATCTTTCTCTTGGTGCAGTGTAATTAGGTCTGCTGCCTGTGATTCTTTGTTTACTCATGATTTTGCTCCTTTAAATTAATGTGTTGATGATTTTGTGTGCAAGACCGAAGTCAACAGCTTCATTCGCTGTGTAGAATGAGTCATACTGTGTGACCTTGTAAATCTCTTCAAGAGTTCTGCCTGTGCGCTCTGCTATTATGGAAGCGAGAGTTTCACGCATTTTGTTCAGCCCTGCAAGATGTTCTTCTATCTCTTTTGATTTCTGACCACTGAAATCTGCTTTGCCGAAGCTGGGGTCATGTATCATTATGCGGGAGTGCGGAAGTATCTCACGCTGGTCTGCCGCAAGGTATATGACAGCTCCCATTGAAGCGCATAGTCCCACGCATACGGCTCTGACCTTTGAGCGTGTCATTCTTATAGCGTCATACAGTGCAAGACCGCTTTCGCAATCACCGCCGGGAGAGTTTATATACAGTGTTATCTCCTTATCTGCCTGACCGTCCATTAGCATTAGAGCTTTGATGATGTCAGTGCAGTTTTCAGAGCGGATATCCCCCTCAAGGAATATCTTTCTTTCACTTAGCAGGTGATCGTCAAGATTTATGCGTTCGATACCTCTTGAACTTTCGATTATTCTGTTTAGATCTGATTTCATTGTTATCGTTCCTTTCTTTGGTATGTGATGGATTTGTAAAGTGTTATTTCCTTTCATTATACAAGTAGGAGTGGCTTTGCCACTCGACCCTGCCTGCATAGCATTATTGTCAAAGATCAGGGACGCTTGAAGAGTGAACGTCCCTTTTCTTGACAATGACGTAGTACATAAGTACAGGAGATGAAAAATATTTAGTAGCAGACTTATTGGCTGTCTACCATTATATCCACCGGAGCAGCTACGCTGCTCCCCCCTCGTTCCTATAACCAGTCCCCACAGTGTGTGTGAAAGGAACGTTTGAAGAGAATAAAAAGTAAAGGCGCTGTAAAAAAACGCACAATAAAAAAAGACTGCAACCACCCTTAAAAGGGTAGGAAAGCAGTCTTTTTTGT
>ERZ780141.559-NODE-559-length-27558-cov-13.008908_pt1 | contig 27558 bp, 17 predicted proteins | sample MGYA00433080_ERZ780141 | MGnify/ENA primary metagenome ERZ780141 (study PRJEB29588, sample SAMEA2154047) | human gut metagenome | biome: human gut; feature: human-associated habitat; material: faeces | place: Denmark | collected 2008/2010 ... | reverse complement strand
CAAGGCTGCAATACTATACAATTTTTCCACGCAAAACCCAAAAATGTGACGAAATGCTTCAAAACAGAGAGTGGTTTTTGAAGATTTTTACGATTCTTAAATTCTAAACCTGAAATTTAAATTTTGTACATGTTAAAAGCCACTCTTTATATACGAATCTTATATTTTAGAAACGTAAAAAACCACTATAAATGTTACGTAAACGCCTATAGTTGTAGAAGACATGTCATGCAAATTTGAATCAATAGTTGAAAACTGCTCATGTGACGTTGCGCCAGGAGTCGGAACTCAGGCCGCGAATTGCTCAGCACCTGAGCGGACGAGTCTGAGCTCCTGACGCATCCATGTTTTATCTAGGGAAAACATAAATTTGGTTCCATCTAAAACGTTCTCTTGGAACAAAACACCATAAAAGATTGATTTGGTGCAGCTTAAAACGTTTACTTGGAACAAAATCAGAAAATTTGAACAATCGGTGTGACCAAATCCTTTTTACAGCACCGTTAGTGATGAGCATTGACATGGATGTAAACATGGTTGCCGTCGTCGGTCGGCGCCCGTTCGCTCAGGTGCTTCGCAATTCGCTCTCCGTGCATCCGCCGACGACCGGCACGAAACTTAAACTTTCTTTAAGAGCCCGAGCTCTGGTGAGGTGACAAAAGAAAGCGGGCGGACATCGATGATGCCCGCCCGCGGAGTTAATGTGTTTGTTAGTATACAGTATGTAGTTTATTTTCCAAATATTACATACGCTGCGTTGAGAGTACCCTTCTTCGCGGTTGTGATTACGCCATTTTCATCAGCCTTGCCGTCGCTGGAAACGAACGACTTGATATTGCTTTCAGAAATGGCGGTACCATTGATGGTGCCACTAACCTTGATAGGTGCGTCCTTTGTTCCGAGGGTAATCTTTTTCTCAACTGTCTTGGCAGTTCCGACCACCATACCTACAAGATTAGCAGACTGACCGCTGATGGTGCAGTTTACTGTACATCCGCTCCATGTCTGAACTGTGTTGCCGGCCTGTCCGCCGATACCACCCATTGCGAATGCGGCAGTCGCCGTGCTGGTCATATTACCCAAACTCTTGCAGTTTGTTATAGGGTGATGTGTCTGTGTAGGGTAACCTACAAGACCACCTACTGCACCTGCTGAGGAAATATTCTCTACAGATATTTCTGCTTCATTTGAACAATTGTCGAGTGTTGCAGCACCACCGGAAATACCGCCGACACGACATCCGCCTGCACCCTTCTTGATGAGCTTGCCATAGTTGTGGCTATTTGCAATCTTCTGTATTGTAAATGATGCAGATGCTTCAATCGTAGACTGGCCTGCGATACCGCCAAGATAGTTGTTGACAGCGTTCTCTGCTACAAGTGTACAGGTACCATAGTTCTTACAATCCTCTACAAGAGCTCCATCGGCAGTACTTACATCACCATTACGTCCTCCGATGATACCACCAAGAAATACTTGTTTAGCGGCACTCTTGGTTTCGTCAGTGAAGTCGCCAGTTACAGCACCATTGTTGGTACATCCCTTAACTATAGCTCCTTCAGGAGTTCCGATTACTCCACCGATATAGTGGCGGGCACCAACCTTAGGAACATCTGTACAAGAAACTTTCACAGCTCCATTGTTTACGCAACTTTCTGCGGTAGCATTGACAATAACACCTGCGAGACCTCCGATAACAGAGAATGGCTTTCTGTTGAATCCTGAGATCGCGGCATTTGCGGTACCACCATGTGTGAGAGTTATCTTTCCTTCATTTGTGTTGTTCTTGAAGTCGCCATCCTTCTGGAACGCAACGATACCTGCTACAACCGGGCTGCCGATTACACCGGCGCACTCCAAAGTAACGTTTGCTTTGTTTGTGACGTTGGTAATCTTGGCGCTGGATACGTATGCCAATGCTGCAAGAGGATGTCCGGCCTCGCTACTTGCACTAGGCTTGCTTGCGATAGAACCTTCGATAGTAAGATTGTTGATTTCACCTGTAATAGTCCTGAACAATCCATGATCAGAGTTGATCTTTATCACATGGTTGTTTCCGTTGAGGACACCGTTGAACTCAGGAACGATAGGAAGAGCCTCTGAGTCAATGTCTTTAAGGTCAATGTCTGATTCGAGGTTGACAACATCAGTGTTGGTTGTGAACTCAGCACCTGTGGTCATCCACTCTACGAAGTCATCTGTATTTGCGATGCTGAGAGGGTATTTGTAATCTACGCTTCCTGTTTTGAACTCGAAATAGAATGGAGTCTTGGAAGTGTACTCGCCGGCCTTGCTGATAACTCTTACGATGTAATCTGTGTTTACATTAAGGCCTTTGATTTCAAATTCCGGTGTGTCGCTTTCTACTGTCTTGTATTCTTCGTCACCGACTTTCTTGTAACCAAGTTCATAAGACTGAGCCATTTCCTGAGATTCGAACACGAACTTAGCCTTTGTCTTTCCGATCTCGTTGCTTACCATGACAGGGGTGAATAGTTCAGGCACGCCATAAGACTCTACCTCTACTTTTACCATATTGAGAAGCCATCTCTGGTTTCCTGTCTTGCCGCGGACTGCTCCGATACCGATTCTTGAACCAGGGGAAACGTTCTTGACTCTGACAGTCTTTGTCTCCCATGTAGGCTCCTTAACATCAGTTGCAGGACGTGGAACCACAGCAGCCTCCTTCACGGTAGCGCCTGTGATGGAACCATAGCTGGTGCTTGTAGAATAGTCAGTCTTGCCACCTGATACTACATATACTGCGATATTCTTGAAGTCTGCATCTGAAGCTTCTTTTATTGCACCTTTCTCCCACATAGAAGAAGCAGTAAATGTTACTTTCAATGTTGCAAGTCCCTGAAGGTTAGTGAGCTCAGGAGTACAGAGAATAGGAATGCCGGAAGATGCTCCCATCTGGAACATACCCGTGCGTATACAAAGGTCACCAGGAACTGCTGCTCCAGTGCCGTCTTTAAGGCCGTGAACGACGCCCCAATTCTTAAAACGGGAACTCTGTACGCCCCCTTTACTTCCGAGAGTATTGAAGAAACCATGGTTGCTATCTGTCCATCCGAGGGTTGCAGAATCCCATTCGCCTTCCTTTGGATGAGAGAAACCATTGTTATTATTTGTAGGGCTTGGAGAGAAATTCATGGCATATCCGCCGAAATAAAGCTCTCCACAGTCTTCAGCCACTACGGTACCTTTTTCCTTAACTTTTTCAGCACCTACAGTGACGATGTTGAAATCGGCTGTCTTTACTTCAAGAGCGTCTGAAATGAGACCTGTGTTCAAATCCTGGCAAACGAACCAGTATTTTGTGCCAGGTGTGAGGTTGGAGAATGCCATTGTCGGCTGTTTTCCGTCCAAAGTGTACTTCTGGATGGTCCATCCATATACAAGATCTTTGCAGGCGGCATCTTTGTAAAGTGCTACCTTAACAGGAATTGCTGCATCCTTTGCGGTGTTTTCAAAGCCGAATTCTGTCCACTGGAATACGAGCTGTCCTGAATATTTTTCTACAAGCTTGACTGTCGGAGGAACGCCGTTTACGACTACGAGTCCCTTACCGCACTGGATAACGCTTGTTGTCTTGGTTTCACCTGTCTCTTCATCGAGAGCTTCACCTTCTGCTAAAGACCAGTCGGATACGTGTGTAGGCTGACCTTCCACATCATACTCGGCAACCATCTTGAACTGGTAAAGTTTACCTGAAGTGAGGCCTTCGAATTTATGCTCGAATGTCCCTTTGGAAGGATCTACTTCGAAAGACTGAAGTGATTTCTGTGCAGCATAATCCATAAGGATTGCAATGATTCTGCTTGCGGAAGATACTGGAGATACATCTGCTTTTACGGTGAAATTGTCGCCATCTTTCGGACAATCTGATACAGAGATGATTCCTACTGAAGGCTTCTCGGTATCTTTAATTCCGTGTCCAGCGATAAATACTGCCGGCTGGTTTTTGTCATTGCAGCCAAATGCCCATTTTGAGAATTTTGCACCGTAGTTCGCGCGGATACGTGCATATTTTTCCGTGTATTCACTTATACCTTTAGTGAAATATACGACCCCTGTACCATCTTTGATTTCAGAGCTCTTGATGGTCTGGATGACGTCGTCGTATGTGTTTACTGGTTCAGCGGGATCATCACAAATCTCAACACTGAATGAGGTCGCTCCTTTTGCGATATATTCCTGGGCATTCCAGCGGAAGGCCAAGGTATCTCCTGCGTCTTTACTCGTCAGCGTTATGAAGCTGAGATCCGTAGGAGTCGCCAGCGAAGCATCTTCGCCACCGTTAAACTCTTCCTTACAACCTGTAGTGAGGAGAGCAGCTCCGGCTAAGAGACCGGCGATTAATTTAAATGATTTCATATTGTGGATTAATCTGATTCGTTAAACGTATAAATCAAATTGAAAATACATCTTAATATAGGTCGGATGTAAAAATAAAAAGACAGAGACTGTTTCTGAAACATTCTCCGTAAAGCATCAAGAATAGCTTTTTTAACCTTTGTGAAATCAGGTCGTACAAATCCGATGCAAATGTATGGAACTTTTTTTGTTCTTGCAACGTTTTGCGCAAAATTTTCTTTTCTTAGATTATTCTGACAGTCAGAAAAAATGGACTTATAATATAGGTACAATCGTTTAGCTGGTTGTATAGTAGAGTGAAATTTTCATTATGATTACTTTTGAAAGACATAATAATAATAACATGAAATGAAAACTTAAAGCGAATGATATGAATTTTTTAACTTTAAATTATATTAAAAACGAAAATTTATAGTATATTTGCTCGTTATTTGCGAAATAATATGAATCGACCAGTAAAACGATATTGCTGACCGAACTGAAAGAATATTATAAAATTAAAATATAAGTTTAATAATTAAAAACGTTTAAAACTAAATGGCCAAGTGAAAAAATAACTTAACTCCGGCATCAATATTCCAAAATGATTAACTTGAAATAAGGTACGAATACAAATCCAGACAAATAGTATCATTCAATCAAATCAGATTTGAGAGAAGCTAAACTTTTTGGGAATATTATGAAACATTATTTTAAGAGAATATTGTTCGTCTTCATCTCCATCCAGCTCGCTCTGCTTGGCATGTCCAACATGTCTGCCCAGACAGTGGCTGTTTCAGGTGTGGTTAAAGATGCTGTTACGAACGAACCTCTGATAGGGGCCACCGTCATGGTTAAAGGAACTACAAATGGTGTCTCTACAGATGTGAATGGAAACTATTCCATTAAAGCTAAAGCCGAAGATATCCTTGTATGCCAGATCATCGGTTACAAGAATCAGGAAACTAAGGTAGGAACAAGATCAGTTATCAACTTTGTTTTGTCAGAGGATAACGAGATGCTTGATGCTACAGTCGTAGTGGGTTACGGTACATTGAAGAAAACTCAGCTTGTAGGTTCAGTCGAAAACCTCGATGGTGAGGCTATCGTGGACCGTCCTAATGCCAACGTCACCAGATCTCTCCAGGGTCAGGTGGCTGGACTTAACATCGTCCAGACTGATGGTAAGGCAACTCACTCAGGTAGTATTTATATTCGTGGTAACGGAACCTCTTACAATACGCGTAAGAACTTCAGCAGCAGTGCTGCAGGCTCTTCTCACAGTATCGGTAGCCAGGGTTCGGCACTTGTCCTCATCGATGGTGTGGAAGGTAGCCTTTCTCAGGTTAACCCTGCGGACATCGAGACTGTAGCAGTCCTCAAGGATGCTTCTTCGGCAGCCATCTATGGAGCCCGTGCCGCTTATGGTGTTATCCTCGTTACTACTAAAAATGCTGATACAGATAAGATTACAGTATCATATAACGGATCGTTCTCTCTTAACTCACGTATCGTGAAATGGGAGGATAATATCGTTACCGACGGTCTCGAGTGGACTGAGTCTTTCTATGAGATGTATGGTAATGATACCCGTGTCCCCGGATCTTCAGGAAAAGTACCTACAACCATGAATACCAACAGTATTTCCATGTCAGATGCTGATTACCTCGAAACATTCAGGGCTCTCCGTGCTGCCGGATACGATTCAGTATATGGTGGTGTCGGCAGTGGTGGACAGTATCTTTACTTCGGCAGTTATAACTGGCTTGACCATGTCTATAAGGATTATACTACTTCCACTACACATGACATTAGTGTGAGAGGTGCCACCAAGAAACTTACATATAACCTTACCGGACGTTATTTCACCCAGGGTGGTATCTATAAGATTGGAGACGAGAAGTATAATACATTTAATGTACGTGCCAAAGCGAAACTTCAGATCAACAACTGGCTCTCAATCGACAACAATACTTCCGTTTTCCGCAGCAAGTCCAATCAGCCGATGTTTACCACATCATCAGCTATCGGACACCAGATCGACCAGCATGGTCAGCCTGTCTTTGTCCCTTATAACGAGGATGGCACATGGTCTCTTGCCGGAGTAAAGACGGCTTATGCTTCATTCTTCGAGGGTAATACTGGTCAGGATGATTCGAACCTTATCGTAAACACTACAATGGGTGTCACTGTGGATATCGTTCCTAAGGTATTGAAAATCCGCGGAGACTTCTCTTATAAGGCAACCCGCAGGTGGAGAGAGCGTTACCGCGCACCTCTCACATTCTATGCGAAACCTGGTGTCGCTACAGAATATGTAACACAGGCATCTTCATACAAGAGCCGCTGGACATACGATACAGATTATATATCTTCAAATGTTGTCCTTACATGGACTCCTAAACTCACTGAGAATCACAACTTGAACGTTGTCGGCGGTTGGAACCTTGAAGACTCCCGTTACAACAGATTCTACATGCAGAGAACAGGAATGCTTGTCCCTGAAATGCATGACTCATTCGAACTTTTCGATGGTGAATATAAGTCAGAGCAGAATGATTCGAGCTATGGAATTATCGGATTCTTCGGCCGTGCGAACTATACTCTCTTCAAGAGATATATCTTCGAGGTATCTGCCCGTTATGACGGTTCATCCAAGTTCCCGACAAACTCACAGTGGGGTCTCTTCCCTTCAGCTTCATTCGGTTGGAGACTTTCTGAAGAGCCTTGGATGAAATGGTCCAAGTCTTGGATGGACAACTTCAAGATCCGTGCGAACTACGGTTCCCTCGGAAACGGTACTATCTCTCCATATACATTCTTGGAGACCATGGAAGTAAACAGGTCTTCTGTCATCTTCGACGGCGGATATGTAAACTACACTTCGCAGCCAGCCATCGTGCCTAAGACCCTTACATGGGAAACAGTTACCACTTATGACTTGGGTCTCGACTTCGACTTGCTCAAGAGCAGACTTTCATTCTCAGGTGACTGGTATGTAAGAAATACTACAGATTTGATTACCGTGGGACCTGAACTTCCTCAGGTATATGGAGCTTCAGCACCTAAGGGTAACTACGCATCTCTTCAGACAAAAGGATGGGAGCTCACACTCTCTTGGAGAGACTCATTCAAAGTGGCAGGAAAAGACCTCACTTACTCTATCAAGGGTAGTGTCTGGGATACAAGAACTTGGGTAACCAAATTCACTTCTACTTCAGGTGATATCCTCGACTACTATACAGACAAGGAACTCGGTGAGATCTGGGGATTCCGTACTGACGGTATCTTCCGTGACAACGCTGAGGCCAATGCTTGGGCTACCGATACATACCACAAGAACGGATCCAACTTCCGTGCTTATGCCGGTGACCTCAAGTTCCTCGACCTCAATGGTGACGGTCAGATCAACTATGGCAAGGGAACTCTTGCAGACCATGGTGACCTCGACAGAATCGGTAATACCACTCCTCGTTACCAGTATGGTATCAACCTCGATTTCAAATGGAACGGCATCGGTCTTTCCATGTTCTTCCAGGGTGTCGGCAAACGTGACTGGTATCCTATGGTCGAGACTGCATACTTCTGGGGCCAGTACAACAGACCTTACTCTGGTTACCTCATGAAGACTCAGACAGGTGACAACTATGCCCATATCGACTACAGCACTGAGAACTGGACAGTTACCAACTATGACAAGAACCCTTACTGGTCGAGACGAGTAGGTTACAGTGCAAACCGTAACGTAGGTCCTCTTACAGTAGAGAATGACCACTATCTCCAGAATGCGTCATATGTACGTTTGAAGAACCTTACAGTAGACTATACCTTCCCTAAGAAACTCATCGAGAAGATCGGTCTGCAGGGTGCAAGAGTATATTGCTCTATGGAGAACCTCTGGACTTGGTCTCCAATGTTCAAACATACTGACATGTTCGACCCTGAGGGAATCGGTGTCGGTGACTCAGACTTCGACAGTACTTCTAACACAGGACTCGGCGGCGTCGGTGACGGTATGTCTTATCCTATGCTTAGAACAATCACATTCGGTGTCGGTTTAACATTCTAAAAGTTGTTGATAATGAAAAAATTAATATATTTATTGGCCGGTTCGATGATGTTGTCAGGACTGACAGCTTGCGAAGACTTCCTCACCAGGGAGCCTATAAACAAGTTCAGTGCTGAGTCATATTTTTCGAGTGAATCTGACCTCGAAATGTATGCGAACGGTATGATTAACAGTTGGCTTCCGAACTCTTCCGAGACCAACGGCGGCGATGCATACAACGACCTTATCGCTACCAAGACAAGTACAGACTTCTATCGTCCGAGCGCTCACTGGGATTCTTCCAAGCAGGGCGGTTGGGGAACAGGAGACTGGTCTTTCCTCAGAAGGGTGAACTACATGATTAACAATATGGATAAAGCCAAATCTGCTGTAAGCTCTGATATCTACAATCACTACGAAGGAGTTGCGAGATTCTGGCGTGCCATGAAATATGTGGCTAAGGTAAACACCTTCTCCAACGTTCCTTGGGTGGAGAAATATCTTCAGCCGAACGACTCTACCATCCTCTACAGCAAAAGAGATGACAGAGAGTACGTTTTCCACAAGATTACCGAAGACCTCGAATTTGCTTGCGCCAACTGTATGGCCGGCAAGTTCCACACTGATGGTCGTGTGAGAATCGATAAGTTTGTGGTCAATGCTCTCGCTTCCAGATATTTCCTGTATGAGGCCACATTCAGAATGAACGTTCCGAACAACCCTGCTACAGGCAAGCCTTGGACTAATGAGTACGAGACCGTGGACGACCTTCTCAAACTTGCAGCTTCTACAGCGAAGACAGTTATCGACAACGGAGGCTTCTCACTTATCTCTGATTACTCATCTTTGTTCCTGAGTTCTGCCATTCAGAAGAATGAAGTTATCTGGGGTCGCTCTTATAGCGGCGAACTCGGTGTGCGTCACTCTCTTACACGTTACTTCCACTCATCTACACTCGGCCAGCAGTACTCAGGTACCAAGGACCTCGTGAATATGTTCATGAAAACCGACGGTAAACCTATCGATGTAAATGGTGGGGAGGATAAAGTCTTGATTACGAATGAATTCGTTGGCCGTGACCCGCGTCTTGCAGCTACAATCCTCGGACCTGGCCATGCCATCATCAACTCCTCAAATCCTAACGAGACCATCGACTTTACATTCTGCAAAACCGGCTATATGATCTGCAAATGGAGTGTTCCTGATGAGACCCATTTCCAGAACTCCCTCGATGAGAACTCCCTTCCTATCGTCCGTTATGCAGAGGTTCTTCTCAACTATGCTGAGGCGATGAATGAACTCAATCTTATGACCGAAGATGTTTGGAACAGCACTGTAGGCGCACTCCGCAATCGTGCCGGTATCGCAAACATCTATCCTAAGAGCGGTGATTACTCACGTGACGAGTGGTTGTATGACTACTATACCAAGAACGTAAGCCACCCTATGTACACTAAGGGTGACCTCGATATCGCTCTCGAAATCCGTCGTGAGAGAGTTGCCGAGATGACTTTCGAAAACGGCTTGAGACAGCTAGATGTTTACCGTTACGGCCAGGCAGACCTTATCGCACGCCGTTATAACAACAGCGGTTGGAGGGGTATCTATGTAGGTGACGGCGCCGGATTTACATTCGAGAATCAGGATTACACCTTCGAGCCTAAGGCTGACGATGTCCTCAACACCACCACCTGCTATCCTATCTCTACTAAGGCCAATGCCAAAGATTCAGACTGGTATATCGAAGACGGTTACCTTATTTATAAGTATGAGCTCAATTGGGAAGACAAGATGTATTGCCGTCCGATTCCGGTAACAGCAACTAACTTGAACGCTGATCTTGGTCAGAATTATGGTTGGAATTAATTTCTACATCATCGAATTTAATGAATATGAGAAAATTTTATAATATTTTATGTTCAGCGTTGGTTCTTGCGAGTCTCGCGGCCTGCAAGAAAGATGATTCGTCAGCTCCTGCGGGCGGTGATACCAAACAGCCTGTTCTCAAGGAACTGACCGACACTGAAATCAACGGAACTGTACTCGGTGAAGGAATAGACCTCGCCGGTGTCATTACAGACCAGAAAACTGGAAAAGGAATCGCCGGAATCGCAGTTTCTGACGGTTACCAGTATGTAAAGACAGATGCCAATGGTGTCTATCAGATGAAAAAGAACGATCTCACCCGTAAGGTATACTATACCGTACCTGCTGAGTATCAGATTCCTCTGGATGACCTCGATCATCTTCCACTTTTCTATTCCTCTGGCATTATGACCAAAGGAAAAGCTTATCGTTGCGACTTTAAACTCAAGAAACTTGATGCGCCTGAGACTGATTTTACACTTGTAATGATCGGTGACCCACAGTGCCAGACCATCGATGATGCTGCAAGATTCTTGGGCGAAACCGTTCCTGATATTAAGAAGACCATTGGAGAAGGTAACTATCCTAATGTCTATGCAGTCAGCCTTGGTGACATTACATTCGACTCTTTCTATATGTTCGATCCTATGGTAAGATGCATGCGTAATGTCGTCATTAACAACAGATACCTTCCTTTCTTCACCCTTCCTGGAAACCACGACCATGACTCTATGGTCAAGTCTTCCGGCGATCGTGAGATGGATGACTACAATTCTGTAGAGGAATACGTAAAGCATTTCGGACCTGTAGATTATTCATTCGATAGAGGAAACGCTCATATCGTGGTGATGGATAATGTATTTGTGAATGGAATCACATCATCTTCCTCACCTAACAGCAAGACTTGGAATTATACAAATGAGCTTACTGACTCTCAGATCGAGTGGCTGAAGCAGGATATCGAGTGCGTAGAGAACCCTGAGTCTAAGCTTATCATCTTCTGTGTCCATCAGCCGGTGAGAAAGGCCGACGTCGCACAGTATGCTCCAGTGATGGAACTTCTTTCCAAGTTCTCTGAGGCTCATATTATGGTAGGTCACACTCACTATACTCAGAACTACATCCATGAGGGTGAAAAAGAAGTATATGAGCATATCCATGGCGCAGCTTGCGGTGCATGGTGGAATGCTAATTCCAACGTTACCGGTGCTCCTAACGGATATTCTATCTACAATGTGAAGGGCTCCAAGGTCATGGATTGGGTGTTGAAGCCGACAAACCGTCCTATGGACTATCAGATGCGTGTCTACAACGGAAACCAGCAGTTCGGTCCTGCAGACAATGAGGCAAAACAGATGAACTGGTACTCTAATTTCCCTGCTACTAAACCTAAATCTGGTTTCTATGCGAAAGGAAATGCAGCATTCAAGAATAGCTTCGTAGCTGAGGTCTTCGATGACGATCCTAAGTATTGGACTGTAGAGTTGTGGCAGAATGGTGCCAAAGTCGGTGACTTCACAAGAGCTGCTGACGGTACCATGTCCAATATGGCTATCGCTGCGTTCTGGTATAACAACAAGAACAAGACTACCGATACATGGTCTAACTCTACCGCTTCTCACTATTGGTATTTCACTCCTGAGTCAGGTGCACCTGAAACCGAAGAGAACTGGGAAGTAAGAGCTACTCGCACCTATCCTAACGGTGGTACTGTTACTTATACTTGCAACAAGTTTACAACAGATTTCTCTGAATTTTAGTCTTTGGACTTGAATTATAATTTAATCTTTCGGCAAGCTCTTCGCGAGAGGAACTTGCCGATTGTTAAAAATCAATGATTATGAATATTAAAACTATCATCACCGGACTGTTTCTTATGGCTGCGCCTGTCAGTATGTCTGCCCAGAGTCAGCCGTTCCAGTTCTTTGCCCATCGTGCAAGCCGTTTCGAATTCGATGAAAATACTTTGCCTGCTTTCAAAGCATGCTACGATAAAGGTATCCGTGGATTCGAAACAGATATCAGAATGGCAAAAGACGGGCAACTCGTTGTTAATCACGATGAGACTTTCGCCAGACTGACTGCTTGTCCTAATACCGTGGAGTCCATGACTTCAGATGAAATCAGACGGCTCGTCACTTTCCAGGGAAACAAAGTTCTCTTCTTGGACGAACTTGTAGATTTCCTCGCAGACAAAGATAATATGTATGTGGAGTTCGAAATGAAAACCACTCCGGTTTCAAGCTACCCTGAAGACAGACTCCGTGAGTATTGCGACAAACTTTACAAGACCGTAATGGCCAAGAAACCTGAGCACTCTACATATATTTTTACATCCAGCAACCGTGATGCGTTGAACATGATGCGCAGCCTTCATCCGGATGCTGACATGCTTATCATATTCAGCAAACCTGTATGTGATGAGACCATCCAGATGGCTGAGGCTATGGGAATCAAGAGAATAGGCTGCCAGATGAACGGTACTACGCGTTCTATGGTAAAGAAAGCCAAGGAGGCTGGACTTGGAGTATCACTCTGGCCATCCAGAACTCCTGAGGACATTATGTTGGGAGTTTATCTCGGGGCTGAATATCTCTGTTGCGACAGAGCGATAGAGGTTAAGAAATTCCTCGACGAGAAAGCGACATTCGTTAAATATAAATAATTACTAAACAGTGGTCTTGTCCAAAACTTGACCACTGTTTTTTTTCGATTCGGAGGTAGAAATAATAGGTGCCCGCCGTAACATAATTGTATATAATTACGAAAACTAACAAATAGGATGAAGAATATATTAATAACATTATCTGTGTCGGCGATGATGTTGACACAGTTTTCCGCTTGCGCCATGAGAGTCGGTGGCACTCGCATTGACAAGAAAAATAACCTCTATGGTGTAATCACTGATTCTAAGACGGGAAAGGGTATCGAAGGTGTACCCGTAACCGACGGATATAAATTCACTGTGACTGATAAAAACGGTGTCTATCAAATGGTTGCAGACAGCCTCTGCCGTACCGTTTACTATACAATTCCTGCCGGATATAAAGTGGCATTGGCCCAGGACTCGAAACTGCCGCTCTTCTACTCTACCGCCAGCATTGACCTGAACAAAAAAAATCGGAACGATTTTACTTTGGAGCCGCTGGCAAGCGAAGAAAAGAATTTCACTTTCGTGGCAGTGGGCGACCCGCAGTGCAAGACCGATCATGATGTGGCGCGATTCCGCGACGAGACTGTGCCTGATATGAAGAAATTTATCGCGGAGTCTCAGCGCGAGGGAAAGTATAACGACGTGTATATCATGACGATGGGAGATATTGTTTTCAATGCCATCGAACAGTGGGACCCGATGAAGGATGTGCTTTCCGGATTTACTGCGGACGGGAAGGAATATATCCCTGTTTTCAATATGGTAGGTAATCATGACCATGACGCGGATATGCCTGATCCGTATTCATCTGTAAGCCGTTACGTGGAAAAATTCGGTCCGACGGATTATTCTTTCGACAGGGGAGACGTGCATTTCGTCGTGATGGATAACGTGATGCCTATCGAAACTAACGGCAAAAGTTGGACTTATAGCGGCGGAATCACTGATACTCAGCTCAAATGGCTGAAAGAAGACCTGAATCTCGTGAAAGACAAGCAGGACAAGATGGTGTTTTTCTGCGTCCATATTCCGTTTAGAGGGGGAGTCGAGAACGGCGGTGCCTCGGTTAACAGGAATATGAACTATAGTGAAGTCCTTCAGCTGCTTACGGATTTTCACGAGGCTCACATAATGGTCGGTCACACGCATTATCCGCAGAACTGGATACATGAAAACTATGTGACGAAGGGCGGTGCTCCGATTTATGAACATGTTCATGGAGCGGCCTGCGGTGCATGGTGGTGTTGCAACATGAACCCTGGCGGTGCGCCTAATGGTTACAGCCTCTATGAAATCGAAGGAAACCACATCGCCAACTGGTTGGCAAAAGGTACAGGCGAACCTGCAAGTTTCCAAATGAGAGTCTACGATGGAAACCAGATTTACGGCGGTGAAGACGGAAGTCCTAAAGGAAAGTACCGCTTCACTTGGACGGAAGGCGGCGTCGGCGGCAAAGCCAAGATTAAGGCCAATGGCGATCCTGCCCTGAAGAATTGTTTCGTTGCGGCCATCTGGAACGACGATGATACGAACTGGAAAGTCGAACTCTACATCGACGGAAAAAAAGCCGGCGATTTCCAGAGAGCCTCCTCTTCGATCACCGACATCTGCGTATCCTCATTCTTCTTTAACCGCCTGAAAAAGAACACAAAGACCTGGGCCTCGACGACAGCCAACCACTATTGGTACGTACCGGCGCCGGGAGGAGACCCTTCGAAAGTCCGCAATTGGGAAGTCCGCGCCACCCAAACCATCCCTGGAAGTGGTCAGGTCAATGTCTATACGTGTAGTTCGCTACACACTGACTATGCGGGATTTATAAACGAAGACTAAGACTCGCTATCATAGGGGGCAGATAAAACGAAGCGGGTGAGATGTGCAAGACGTCTCACCCGCTTCCCATAAAAATACTCAAGTTTCGCAAGTGCGAAACACCGCTTGTGGAGCCCGAGAGGGCGAAAGCAAGTCCCTTCCCCGAGGGGAGGGATTTAGGGTGAGGGTAACGTGCACGAAAAAAGTGCGTGGGGCTTAAAGCCTTCGAACGAGTGATAACCCTCAAATAAGCGCTTGCGCTCAGCAAGTTTGACAACTTGCGAAACTTGTGTAAAAATATTGATGACTAAAAGTCTATCGCTTCTCGCATCTGAGGAACAGTCTCTGACAGCTCCATGCCTTTTCTGTAGATGCCCGCGGTACCTCCCACGAAAATATCCGCGCCCATCTCAGCCATGGCATGTGCACGCTCCTTGCTCACGCTTCCGTCCACGCTGATGAGAATATTGCTGTAACCCTTGCTGTCGAGGAACTTACGGGTCTTTTCCACCTTGCTCATGATACCCTCTACCATCTTGGCGCCGGCGTAACCCGGATGAACCAACATGAGAGTGACTGTGTCGAGACTTCCGAGGAAAGGCTCCAATTTCTCGATGTCAGTTTCAGGATTTACCGCCAGGCCGAACCGCCCTCCCTGCTCGTGAATGCTCTGGGCCAGGGCCTTGAAATCGAGGTTCAGTTCCACGTGCGAACTGATGATATCGCCTTTGTGGATGTCGAATCTGTTTATGATCAATGCCGGGTCTTCTACCATCAAGTGAATGTCCATAGGCATGTCAGTAGTCTTGTGCATAGCCTTGATGAAGTCCGGGCCGAATGTAAGATTCGGAACGAAATGGGCATCCATCACGTCTACGTGAAGCATATCTACTCCGTTGTCTTTCAATGCCTTGATGTCCTGTCCAAGGTTCATTAAATCTGAACACATGACGGAAACTGAGATATATCTTTTCTTACTCATGACCGGAAGTTACTTAATCATTGACAAACATCACTTTGTTGAAAAATTCCTTGTGGCCGAGGATTACTCCGAAGGCCTTTTCCTGCTCGCTCAGGTGGAATCTGTGCGAAATCAGCGGGCGGACATCGACCTGGTGCGTCGCGATAGCGTGGAGCGCAGTCTTCCAGTCGTTCTTCTCGCCGTTGTAGCTGCTGTTCCATGTGCCCCTGACTGTCAACTGCTTGCGCAGAATCTCCCAGTAGCCGTTCTGGGTCAATGTCATGTCGCCGGCAGGGTTGCCCATGCAGACTACGTGGCCGTCTGCCTTGGCTGATTTCAATGCCTGTTCGAATGTCTGTGAAACGCCTGCTCCTTCGATACATACGTCAGCACCTCTTCCGCCGGTCTCTTCCTTGATGAAAGCCACAGGGTCGTTTTCTCGCGAATTTACTGCTGTGAGACCCAATGACTTGGCGAAGTCTACCTTAGTCTGGTCGATGTCGCAGAGTATGACTTTCGCTGCGCCGGCAGTCTTGGACCACAATGCGAGCATAATACCGATAGGGCCTGCTCCGAAGACTGCTACAGTGTCACCGATCTGGACATTGCCCTGGCCTACAGAGTGGAGTGCGACAGCGGCAGGTTCACACATGGCTGCCTCTTCGAAAGAAAGTGAATCGTCGAAGAAAACGAGATTCCATTCTTTTACTGCGATATATTCCGCGAAGCCGCCGTCTCTGCGGGAACCGTAATAATCATAGTGGCTGCACTGTGCGTAATTACCTGTCTCACATGCTGCACACTGTCTGCAAGGTATCAGCGGGAATACGGCTGCGCGTTTTCCGATAAGCTCCTTGTTGTCAGCGTCGACAATCTCGCCGGCGAACTCATGTCCCGGGATAGTCGGGAAATGATATGTGCCTTTCTTGAATATTCTAGGGATATCGCTTCCGCAGATTCCGCAGGCGCGAACCTTCATGAGGACTTCGCCTTTTTCCCTGACCGGATCCGGAACTTCCTCATATCTGAGGTCTCCGACTGCATGTAAGTTTAATGCTTTCATTTTATGATGTTTAGTTTTTTATCTTCTTTCGCAAATATAGGAACTTTTCCGAAAATAGTCAACAAATGAAACATTATTTCTGTGTTATATCGTTTAATGACGAGAAGGAAAAATAAAAAAACCAGCCTCCGGAGAGACTGGCTGTATATTGTCGATAAATCGGCTTAGAAATAATAGCGGAATCCTACTGACGGGTGGATACCGAGGCTGAACTGTACAGCTGAAGTGGTAGAATAATTGTCTGAATCATCACCCTTCATCTTCAAGTAAGCGTAATCGAATGCCAAGAGATTCACGCTGAGACCGAGATGTGCTGTAGGTCTGAACTCGAACTGGCCGATGGCGAAGTTCATGCCGAATCCGCCTACGCCGTTTTTCTGGACTGTAGATGGTGACTTGTCAGCCTTGTTCTGTCCGAAATAACCATAGAATCCGAACTCCGGCGTATAGTACAAATCTCCGGCAATATTGAGATAGTAAGCGATGCTTGGTCCGATAGCGAAAAGATTCACGTTGTTTCTCAGCCATTTGTCATCCTGTTTCATGATAGGTGTAGACTGAAGTCCGTAACCGAGTGAACCGCTTACTCTCCAATTGTCTGCGAAGAAATATCCGAACTCTCCTGTAAGGTTAAACTCAGTGTCGGAAGGAGTAGCGTCACCCTTTACGGTGGTCGATCCCATAGTTATATTAGTCTTGCTGGAACCGCCTGATACACCTAAAATTCCTCCTACATACATATCGCCCCTGCTCTGAGCGAACATCGCGCCGCAAGTCATAGCCACGGCTGCCAACGTTACGATAAATCTTTTCATTTTTCTGTCGTTTAAAAAATTTTGTCTAAGATAATAAAAAATTCGCGAATGCAATATGTTTGCTTAGGAATGCGGAATTTATTATTTTTGAAGTTGGAAGTTTCATGAACGAAACCCATTGTGAATTAATATGAGAGAATTTTCGAAAGAACTGGATTCTGAATATATTATCGACGGCTCCAGAATGGAAATGACACCGCGCCAGATTTTGGACGAGGCGGCCGGCTGCCATTCTTGCGGTACGGAAGCCTGTGGTGTGGAACCGATAGTGGACGAAAGCGTGGACCCGGCATTGGAAACTTCACCTTTCCGTGCGGCTGAAATTCATGATTATCTCAGAGTTACGACATCTTCATCCGCCGCTCCGAGAAATATCCCGGCGTTCTGCCCTGAAGAAGTCACCAAGACGGAAATCGCCTCCGCTCTGCTGGAAACCATCTGGAAATCAGGCCATTTCAGACTCGATGACCTCGCAGTGGAAATCTCTTGGGAATGGGCACTCGAACCCGTCGGCAACATGTCGTCGTTCTACAAATCCGTCTCCGCCGCCTGCGAGTATCTCGATTTTTTAGGCGTCCGCCTGTCGGGCTATAGCTTCCGCCGCGGGAACTGCTGCCGCATCCATATAAAGGTTAAGGTCAATGCTGCCGGCTCTTCTTCTTTCACATCGGATTTCCCCGACATGCCGTTCCGTACACAAAATCCGGAACTTGGCACGGAGCGCAAATGTCCTTCTGCAATTTCGGAGGATAAGAACAACTGGTTGATTTACATACCGTTCGATACTGCCAAATTCCGTCTTGGAGGATCCTTGCTTTCAGAGGTGACGGGAATTTTAGGCGGAAGAGCTCCGGAACTCATGGACTCAGATTACTTTATTGACTGTTATGAAGTCGTAAGAGAATTTGTGGAAGACGGCGTCGTCGTTTCAGGAGTGACATCCTGTCGTGGAGGACTCATGAACGCATTGTCTGAATTGGCAGGTAAAAATTCTGGAATACAGGCAGACCTCTCCGGAATTATCCGCTCTTATGGCGAATCCGATATCGTGAAAATCCTTTTCGGAGAAATCCCTGGAGCAGTGCTGGAAATCAAAGACTCTGATTTCGACTACGTGGATGCAGAAATGCTCCTCCAGGACGTGGCATATTACCCGTTGGGCCATCCCGGCGGAACCGGCATCGATATTGTTACCGGTGATTCGAACAATATCTCCGGCATCCTGCAATCTCTTATAGGTATGCAGGATATGACGCCGGAAGGAGAAGATTAAGAATAATATTTCTATACTATGGTAAGCAAATACGCAAATGTCCCTTCTAAGGGGGATGGTAAAAAACCGAAAATCTTCGTGTTGGATACGAACATTGTCCTTCATGATTTTAAGGCCATACGTAAATTTCAGGACAACGACATTGTTATACCGATAGCCGTACTCGAGGAATTGGATAAATTCAAGAAGGGTACAGATGCTCTCAGCTACAATGCCCGTGGTTTCATGCGTGATATCGACAGGCTTACCGAGGGAAAAATGTTCGGTAAGGCAGGTGTTCCGATAGGGAAGGGATTGGGTAATATAAAGATAGAGCCTAATCATCCTTTCCCTGATGGTCTGAAAGACTTGTTCCATGATGATATTCAGGATCATAGAATACTGTCTACAGCTATTTGGGTAAGAGATAATAATCCGGACAGATTTACAGCATTGGTCACCAAGGACATAAACCTCAGAATGAAAGCCAAGGCTGTGGGGATGGTAGCTCAGGACTATCTTACTGACCGTGTCGAGGAGACTAAGGTGGAGATTACCCAGAGAGAGGTGCAGTTCGTGGAAAACCCTCCTGAAGAGTTCTTGCAGGAACTTCTCGCAGGGCAGAACAATACTGCTGACTGGCATGCGGTATGTAAGTCGCAACCATCTGCCAATCAGTTGTTTAAATTTAAATGTGCGTCCCGTGGAGACGAAATCGCCTGCGCAAGATATGACGCGGACATTGACAAAATCCTGCTTGTCCGCAAACGCGAAGCCTGCGGGATCAAACCCCGCAACGACGAGCAGAAATTCGCGCTGGATGCGTGCCTGAACCGGAAGATTCCTCTGGTTTCGCTCACTGGCGGCGCTGGAACCGGCAAGACTCTCCTAGCATTGGCATCGGCATTGGAGCAGGAGCGCGATTTCGACCAGATTATCTTGTCGCGTCCTACGGTAGTGCTTGGTAATCAGGATATTGGCTTTCTTCCTGGAGACCAGAAAAATAAGATGAGTCCATTCCTTCAGCCGTTGATGGATAACCTGAACGTCATCAAGGCACAGTTCCGTCCGAGCAGTCGCGAATGGCAGCATATCGAAGCGCTTATAAAAGAAGAAAAACTCCTCATTACGCCGTTGGCTTACATCCGCGGACGCAGCTTGGGGAAGGCGTTTTTCATCATCGATGAGGCTCAGAACTTGACGCCGCATGAGATCAAGACTATCATTACCAGGGCGGGGGACGGCACCAAGATGGTATTCACCGGAGATATTTTCCAGATCGACCAACCGTATTTGGACCAGTGGTCGAACGGTCTCACTCATTTGGGCGAGAAAATGTCGGGTCAGAAGCTGTTCGAACATGTGTTCCTGAAGAAAGGTGAACGCAGCGAACTCTCTGAAATCGCGGCTAAATTATTGTAGGTCAATGTTAAAATTCTTAAAGAAATGGATGCTCCCGATAGCGATTACTCTCGGGGCATTCTTATTTTTAGTGTTATGGCTCGTGCGCCCTTTGGCGGAATATGTCGAGCCGGGTTTTTCAGTATTTGCCAAGCAGATTCAACCGATTTTGATAGCCATTATGCTGTTTCTGCAGTTCAACAGGGTGTCGCCGCATGATTTGCGGTTCAGGAAGTGGCACTTTGTGTTGCTGGGATTTCAGGTAGGAATCTTTGCGTTGTTGACTTTACTTGCGGTCATGCTTCCTGAAGGAAACGGACGTATTCTTGTCGAGAGTGCGATGCTGTGTTTTATTTGTCCTACGGCTTCTGCTGCCGGTGTCGTTACGAGTAAACTGGGTGGCAGTCTGTCAGATACGGTTTCCTATGTGGTGATGATTAATCTTTCAGTGGCATTAGTGGTTCCGCTGGCTATTCCGATTGTGAACACTGCTTCGGACGTTCCGTTTATGACCAGTTTTTTGGCTATTTGTATGAAGATTTTCCCTTTGCTGGTTTTGCCTCTGATCATCGCATGGATAGTGCGTTACACTATGCGCAGGCTTCAGAGATGGCTGATGCGTTATACTGAGTGGGCATTCTATTGTTGGGGAGTTGCTTTGTGCTTCGCTATTTATCTGGCCACAAGGGCATTGGTCCTAAGCGGACTGTCAGTATGGGTTGTGCTGCTGATTGGTGTGATTTCGCTGGTCTGCACGCTGGCCCAGTTCGGGGTGGGGCGCGCTGCCGGCAGGATTTGTGCGTCTAAGGTCAATGCCGATGCGCTGCGATCTGGAGTTTTGTCTCGTGATTCTGGGTCTGAGGTCTCTCTTCGAGATTCTGGAGCTGTCGCTTCATCTCGGAATTCCGGGTCGGATACAGAACTGTCGGCAGAGGTTGATAAGATTACCGCAGGACAGGCTCTGGGACAGAAGAATACCGGCTTCCTCATCTGGCTCGGTTATTCATATCTGACGCCTGTGACTTCCGTCGCCGGCGGACTATACAGCGTTTTCCAGAATTGCATAAATTCCTTTGAACTTTATCAGAAGGAAAAACGTGTGGCTGAAAAAATTTCGTAGACTGATATTTAATGATTACCTTTGCGTTTTAACGATTTTGATACTTCAAAACTTATATTACTAATATGCTAGAAAATAAAAAAAGGGTGTACCGTTTCGGAGGCAAAACGGCTGAAGGAAACGGCACTATGCGTGAGCTTCTTGGAGGTAAAGGAGCTAACCTCGCCGAGATGAGCCTTCTCGGAATGCCTGTGCCAGCAGGTTTTACTATTACGACAGAGTGCTGTGCAGAATATTATGCTCTCGGTGGAGGATATTCTGACTCTCTTAAGCAGGAAGTTGCTGAGGCTCTTGAGGCTACAGAGAAACTCATGGGCAAGAAGTTCGGAGATCCTAATGATCCGCTTCTCGTCAGCTGCCGTTCCGGTGCCAGAAGTTCTATGCCGGGTATGATGGATACTATCCTCAATATCGGTCTTTGTTCTGAGACTATTCCCGGAATGATAAAGAAAACAGGTAACCCTCGTTTCGTATACGATGCTTATCGTCGTCTCATCATGATGTACTCTGATGTCGTTATGGAGAAGGCTGAAGGTATCGAGCCTGAGGACGGAAAGGGAATCCGCCAGCAGCTCGACAAGATGATGTATGAGCTTAAGGAGGCTAAAGGATATGCTTCTGATACAGACATTACTGCAGAGGAACTTAAAGAACTTTGCGATCAGTTCAAGGCTAAGGTAAAGGAAGTTCTCGGCGTAGAATTCCCTGATACCGCAAAGGCTCAGCTCTGGGGTTCTATCGGTGGCGTGTTCAAGTCTTGGAACGGAAAACGTGCCATCACTTACAGAAAGATCGAGAAAATTCCAGATGATTGGGGTACAGCAGTAAACGTACAGTCTATGGTATTCGGTAACATGGGAGATACATCAGCGACTGGTGTGGCTTTCTCACGTAACCCAGCCAACGGTGACAACAAGTTCTATGGTGAGTGGCTTATCAATGCTCAGGGAGAGGATGTTGTAGCAGGTATCCGTACTCCTAACCCTCTTAACGAGGCTACCAAGACAGAGAAAAATAAAGATCTCCAGTCTCTTGAGAAGGCTATGCCTGCAGTTTACAAGGAGTTGGATGAAATCAGAACCAGACTGGAGGAGCACTTCCACGATATGCAGGACATCGAGTTCACTATCCAGGAAGGTCATCTTTGGATGCTTCAGTGCCGTATCGGTAAGAGAACCGGTCTCGCTGCCCTCCAGATGGCTGTAGATATGCTTGAGGAAGGTATGATCGACGAGAAGACCGCTGTTATGCGCGTTTCTCCTGCACAGCTCGATGAAATTCTTCACCCTATTCTCGACCCTGCATCAGAGAAGAAGGCCAAGGTTATGGCTCAGGGACTTCCTGCATCTCCAGGCGGAGCGGTAGGTACACTTGTGTTCACTCCTGAAGATGCCGTAAAGGCTGCTGAGGACGGGAAGAAGGTTATTCTTGTCCGTGAGGAAACTTCTCCAGAGGATATCGAGGGTATGCGTGCTGCTGCCGGTATCCTTACTACCCGTGGAGGTATGACTTCACACGCTGCTCTCGTGGCTCGTGGATGGGGCAAGTGCTGTATCGTAGGTTGCGATGCCATGCATATCGATCTCGAGAATAAAGTGGTTACATTCGCAGGTCATGACAAGCAGTTCCATGAGGGTGACTGGTTCAGCCTTAATGGAACTAAGGGATTGGTTTACAATGCTCAGATCGCCACAATGGATGCTTCTGAAAATCCTTTGTTCGTGAAGTTCATGAATATCTCCGACAAGTTCCGCAGGCTCGGTATCCGTACCAATGCTGATACTCCGGAGGATGCTCTCAAGGCTGTGTCATTCGGCGCTGAGGGAATCGGACTGTTCCGTCTCGAACACATGTTCTATGGCAAAAATTCTGAGACTCCTCTTGCAAAACTCCGTAAGATGATTCTTTGTGATACTGACGAAGAGAGGAAGGCTGCTCTTGATGAGCTTGAGCCGTTCATCATGGCTTCTGTGAAGAGCACTCTCAGAATTATGGATGGCAAGCCGGTTGTATTCCGTCTGCTCGACCCGCCTCTTCACGAGTTCGTTCCTAGAACTGAGGAGAAGAAGGCTGAGGTTGCGAAAGAACTCGGCGTAACTGTTGAGGAAATCGAGAAGCGTGGCGAGTCTTTGCATGAAGTGAACCCTATGATGGGTCATCGTGGAGTTCGTCTTCACGTGTCATTCCCTCTCATCGCTGAGGTAGAGTACAGGGCTATTTTCACTGCAGCTGCTGAACTTCAGGAGGAGGGTCTCCATCCTGTCCCTGAGATCATGATTCCTGTAACTATTTCAGCTCGTGAGCTCAGTTTCCAGAAGGCTATCTGCAACAGAGTGAAGGCTGAGGTTGAGGGTATGTACAGCACTACGATCAACTACCAGTTCGGTACCATGATCGAGATTCCTCGTGCCGCCCTCACCGGTGACAGAATGGCCCGTACCGCACAGTTCTTCTCGTTCGGTACCAATGACCTTACTCAGATGACTTTCGGCTTCTCTCGTGATGACGTTGGAACATTCATGGGTGAGTATCTCGGCAACAAGATTCTGGACGCTGATCCGTTCAAGACCATCGATACTAAGGGTGTCGGCAAGCTCGTAGAGTATGGTATCCAGAGTGGCCGTTCTAAGAGACCAGACCTCAAGTGTGGTGTCTGCGGCGAGCACGGCGGTGATCCTGATTCTATCAAGTTCTTCAACAAGATAGGTATCGATTACGTTTCTTGCTCACCATTCCGTGTGCCGATCGCACGTCTTGCTGCCGCGCAGGCTGCTATCGAGCAGAGTAAGTAATTTTAAATGACAGATTCGGCGGCTGTGTCCTGATCATCGGGCGCGCCGCTGATAAATATATCAAAAGGGCTGACAGGGTTTTTCCTTGTCAGCCCTTTTGGATTTTTGGAGTCTGGTGGAAAACCATGTACAGACACCGCCGCTTGGCCTGAGTATTGCTCAGTGGACGTACGCAGTGGGTTATGCATATCTTATATAAATTGTCTGAAAATCTTTGGTTATATCAGATTATTTTAATACTATTGCATCATTTTAATGGTGTATTAAAATAAAGCAGAATGGTTAAAATGAAAGAGATTGCCATATTAGGAAGACCAATACAGCTGCAAGAACGAAGCAAGGCGCAGATGAAAGGTGTTACCATCGGAGAAATGTTGTCGTACAAGTTCTATGATGGAGAGTTTCATGGTATGCCGTTGCTATTCGCAGAACCTAAAGATAAAGTAGCTACCCCACGTAGCTTGTCTATTACTGCAAACAACCTTACTTCGTTATTCCAGCTTCCAACCGTCTTTTTGTTGTCAACTTGTCCAGCCTATGAACGGCAGAGATTAATCGATAAAGACGTGTATTTCGTTGTATCTGACAAATACGTCCATTTGCCAATGCTTCTTGCTAATGAGCGCATTCGTAAAACCAAAAAAGCTAAGGTTTTAACGCCTGTCGCACAGTACCTGCTGCTCTATCATCTACAGATAGCGAGTATCGAAGGATTGGCAGCACGTGATATTGAGGACAAAATTCCGTATTCATATGCAAGCATTACACTTGGTATCACTTGCCTCGAAGATTTGGAACTGTGCGAGAAAGTATCTGGAGGCTCTAAGCGGAAGGTCATCCACTTTGATAAGAAAGGAAAGGAATTGTGGGAGCAAGCCCAGTTGCTCCTCGTCAACCCTGTTGAAGAACGCATTTACTGTGACGACTTGCTTTCTGACGAACTTTTCCCCGTATGTGGCATCAATGCCCTTGCACATTACACATGGCTGAATCCCGATCCAGAAAGAATGATCATGGTACCTGTCAAACAACTACGGGAATTCAAATCATCTGGAATCTTGGTGCGCCCAAACGAATTTGATGGCAACATCATCATTGAAGCATGGAAATACCCACCTGTCACCGCTATTGGTACACAAGCCGAATGGGTGGACAGATTATCTTTGGCCCTTTCTCTGCGTGAGGATGAAGACCCACGAGTGGAAGGCGAAGTTGAACGTTTATTTAATGAAATAGAATGGAAGGATTAGAGAAATTTCGTGAGGCTTTTGAAGCCTATTCAGATAACTATGTCATCATCGGTGGAACTGCTTGTGACATCACCATGACTGGAACGACGGTACGTCCACGTGCCACCCACGATATTGATATGATTGTAGTTGTGGAGAAGATGACTGCCGATTTTGCAGAGCATTTCTGGCAATTTATACGAGAAGGCGGTTATCGCCCAGAGAAACGCAAGCAGGAAGAAGGCGAAACTCCAAAGTACGAACTGTATCGTTTTATCAACGGAAAACCAGAATATCCCGAAATGATAGAACTGCTCTCACGGCATCCTGACATTCTTGGTGAGCCGAAAGGACTGCTTGTTGAGCCTCTCCCCGTTGACGAGGAAACATCAAGTCTAAGTGCAATCATTATGGACGATGATTTCTATCACTTCACCATCCAGCATAGCAAACTGACCAATGGGCTTCGTCATGCAGACTCTGCTGCGCTCGTAGCTCTAAAGGCACGTGCTTACCTCAATCTTTTGCAAGACAAAGCTAACGGAAGGCATGTCAATAGTAAAGACATCAAGAAGCACCGGTCAGATGTGCTGAAAAACGTGGTCATCATGGAAGATAGCGAGATTATCGCTCCCGAATCGATTGTTGCTTGTATAAGAGATTTTGTCACCTCAATAAGAAATGATTGGAACACGCTTTCAGAATCTCTTGCAAAGGCTCTTGACCAGAATTCATCATTCATCGAAGCTTTATTGGAACAATTAGACGGATTGTTTATAACCGAACAGTTATGAAAATACAATATGCGTCAGACCTCCATCTGGAGTTTGCCGACAACTGGAAATATCTGAAGGAGAATCCCTTGCAAGTGACAGGGGATATTCTCGTTCTTGCAGGAGACATCGGCTACTTGGGAGACGAGAACTATTCTAAGCATCCATTCTGGGATTGGGCTTCAGAGAACTATCAGCAGGTAATAGTTTGCATGGGCAATCATGAGTTCTACAAATACTATGACATTGCTAAGCTTAACGATGGCTTTTGTCTTGAAATACGTCCTAACGTTCACAGTTATTATAATGCTGTTCTACGTATAGAAGACATCGACTTCATCGTAACAACATTGTGGTCTAAGATTCCCTTGAAGGAGGCATACTATACGGAACAAGTCATAAGCGACTTCCGACGAATCTTCTTCAATGGAGAACTTCTCACGTTTGCAGACTTCAACCGTGAGCATGCTAGGTGTCTTACGTTTTTGAAAGAAGCAGTTTCATGCAGCAAAGCCAAGAAAAAGATAGTTGTTACTCATCATGTACCGTCTTTCCAAATGCAATGTCTCAAGTTTGCCGACAGTCTGGCTAACGGAGCCTTCACCGTAGAATTGGAAGATTATATCAAGGATAGCGGTATTGACTTCTGGATATATGGTCATTCTCACTATAATGTGGATGTGAGGATAGGCAATACCATGTGCGTATCAAATCAGTTGGGTTATGTCTTTCATGGAGAATATGAGTCTTTCAACCCTTATAAAAATATTGAAGTATAACGACAGGCAAATCTTTATGTAATGACTTCTTGGTAAAGAGAAAAGTTGAACAACTGAAGTATGGGTAAACTAAACAACCAAAATCACTGGTGTTCAACCTTCGTTAGCCGTCGCCCAAGCAGCTATCGCTCGGAGCAAGTAGTTTTCATTGACAGATTCGGCGGCTGTGTCCTGATATAATCGGGCGCGCCGCTGATATAATAAAATGGGCTGACAAGATTTTTCCTTGTCAGCCCTTTTACTTATTTATTATCGGCACATAGTGCGATGTTGCGATTATATGTCAGACAACCTGGCGGATGGTTTTACTGCATTTGTTGGATGCAACGTATTAGTACTCAGAAGATTACGGTAAATATGACTCATCAGGATTCCTGCCAGGTGGTATGTTTTTTCATAGGACCTGGCGGCTATCGTTTACTGCAACGCGCTGATAATCAACACTATCGGCCTTTTGCCACCCGCCAGGTTGTCTAAAAATTTCCGCAACGCAGTACCTGAGCGGACGAGTCCGAGCTCCTGTCGCCACCATGTTTATACTACCAAACCGAGGAGACGCTTACCTCGAATCACCGCCCAGGTACCATGTGCAGTCGAAAGGTTCGCTGGCGCTCATCCTCCCCACTGCGTGGGTC